>Ga0302325_10001227_pt1 | contig 66340 bp, 54 predicted proteins | sample Palsa_T0_2_FD_201948 | JGI IMG/M metagenome (GOLD analysis project Ga0302325, IMG submission 201948) | Peat permafrost microbial communities from Stordalen Mire near Abisko, Sweden - Palsa_T0_2 | ecosystem: Environmental > Terrestrial > Soil > Palsa > Peat permafrost | place: Sweden: Abisko...
GATCTATTGTCCGGCAGCGCCGGTCGTACATGGGAGGCTTGCCAGCCGCTTCGGCCTGAAGCCGTCGTTGCCCCAGTTCTTCCTTAGTACAGAAGCAGTAGTAGGCATGCCCGCTGGCGCGCAGCTGGTCGGCCGTAGATTGATAGAGAGGGAGACGCTGGGATTGAAAGAACGGTCCTTCATCCCATTCCAGACCGAGCCAGCGCATGCCGTCGAGGATGCCCTGCACCATGTCCTCGGAGGAGCGCTCGAAGTCGGTGTCTTCGATGCGCAGGATAAAGGTGCCACCGGCGTGCCTGGCAAAGAGCCAGTTGAAGAGGGCGGTGCGCGCGCCGCCCACATGGAGGTAGCCGGTAGGCGAGGGCGCGAAACGAACACGAGGAGTTTGGGGGGCGTCTGGCATTGCTCTATTGGGCAACTACGGTGACCGAGATGGGAATGGAGTGCGGCGGCATGCAGGAGTTCGCATCGCAGGCCTGGTAGCGAAGGGCTCCCTCGAGAAGATGCTCTCCCGGCTGCGCCTTCAGGTGGGCATGCAAGACGAATTCACCGGTATATACGCTGAGCTTCTCCTTCACAGCAAACTGCGGGGCATACTCGGTACCCGGCGGGAAGTCGACCGCCGTGATGTTGAGACCTTGCACCTCGACCACCGCGAGCCGCGCCGGGATCAAGTATTTGTCAGTAGGCGCATGGGAGTTGATGTGGAGACCGTCGGCCACACGAAAGTGAAGATCGATCTGAGCGGCACGGCGCGCGGGAATGTTTACCGTTTCCGGGTAAAGGAACTGCACGGCCGCAGCCGCATCGCCTTGCTGATTGGCGCCGCCGGGCAGCGGCAAAGGCTGGTCTTTTAATACCTGCGCGGAAGTGGCCAGGCAAACAAGGCCGCCCACAAGCACGGCAGTGAGGCGGAGCACCTTACTTGCCTCCCGCGGCCAAGGCCTTCTTGATGCTGGCCTCCACTTCATCTTTGGAGACCAACCCGGCGGTTTCCGCGACAATTTTTCCGTCCCGGCCGACAAAGTAGGAGGTAGGGAGGAATTCCACGCCGCCGTACTTACGCGAGATGGCGTCGTCCCCTACCAACAACGGATAATTGAGACCCTGTTCCTGGCCGAATTTTGCCAGCTTGCTGCGCGGCGTATCGGCATCGTCTTCGGAGACGCCGAGAATCTCAAAGCCTTGGGGAGCATACTGGCTGCGCAAGGCAACCAGCCAAGGCATTTCAATCTTGCAGGGCGCGCACCAAGTGGCCCAGAAGTTAATCAATACCGCCTTGCCCTTGTAGTCGGAGAGGGAAAGCTTCTTGCCTTCGACCGTCCGCAGGCTGAATTCCGGGGCGCGCTTGCCGCGCAGATCGGGAAGGCCCTCGTCGGCGGCAACGTCTTGCTGGACAGACTGGTTATTGGCGTTCTCAGGAGCAACCGCACCTTGCACCTGGCGCTGTGCGTATTGCTTGCGGCGCTTGTAATTGGCATAACCCGACCAAACCATTAGCGCGAACGCCGCGAGAACCACCACAATAACCCATTGATTACGCTTCACGTCGAGTGACCTTCTCCGGACGGGCGAGCAACCTTCCGGTGGCACGCAAATCCGTCTTGACCATTCTAAAGGACGCTTTCACGACCGGCCTCAAAGGATGCTCTCTGGTGCTGTTACGATCAATTGTTTTGCGATTGAGATTCATGAGCGCACCGACTCCCAGCCAGTTGATACGCATTGAAGCCGAGGCGCTGCTTCGACTTGCAGGCCGTTTGGAGGACGGCATGTCGGCCAGCTTCGCGCGGGCCGTGGAGCTGGTGGTGGGGTGCGGGGAGCGGCGGGGGCGCGTGATCGTCACCGGCATAGGCAAGAGCGGCATCATCGCGCAGAAGCTGGTCGCAACGTTTAATTCCACGGGAACCCCTGCTCTATTTCTACATCCGGCCGAGGCGGTGCACGGGGACTTGGGCATGCTGGCGAAAGGTGACCTGGTGCTGGCGCTCTCTTCGAGCGGTGAGACGGAAGAGATCCTGCGTCTGCTGCCAACGCTCAAGCGAGTGGGCGATGCGCTGATCAGCTTCTGCTGCGCCCTGAGCTCGACGCTGGCGCTGGCCAGCGACGTGGTCCTGGATGTCAGCGTGGAGCAGGAGGCATGCGGGCTGGGTCTGGCGCCCACCGCTTCCACCACGGTGATGCTGGCATTGGCTGACGCGTTAGCCATTGCTGTGTCGCTCAAGAAGGGCTTCCGCGCGGAGGACTTCGCAGACTTGCATCCGGGCGGCAAGCTAGGCAGAAAACTAGCCCGGGTGAGAGAGCTGATGCACGGTGGGGATGCTATTCCCAGAGTGTCCGCGGCCACACCGATGCCAGCGGTGATTTACGAGATGAGCCGCAGAGGCCTAGGCATGACCACCGTGACCGAGGGTGAAACCCTGATCGGCATCATGAGCGACGGGGATCTGCGCCGCCTGCTGGAACGGAAAGGACCGGACGCCCTTGCTATGACGGCAGGCGACGCCATGAACGCCACGCCCAGAACCATTGGACCGGACGAGTTTGCCGCGCGCGCCCTAAGCATTATGGAGGAGAAGAAGATCACCTCGCTGGTGGTCGTCGACCCCGCGGGTGACGTGGCCGGTGTTCTTCATCTTCATGATTTATGGGGACTTGAGTTGATCTGAGGGTGTGCCCAGGACTAGCGTCCGGAGTTGCTTCCTAGCCCAGCCGAGATCTGCTGGTTGATATCACAAAAGCTTTGGTGGGCTTCGCGTCTTTTTCGGCCCACGTACGCTCCCACGGCAAGCCGGGGCAGGTGGGCGATCGAGGGGCACCGGTCCCGGTCCTATTGGTTCTTCTAGCCCTGGGTACCTTCTGGCCTACGGGGCGGCGGCTTCCGCGGCTTCGATACTGTCGTAGGTCTTGATCAGCGTGTTGGCGCTAGTAAGTTTCAGCAGCTCGGCAACCCGGTAGTTGACGGCCACCAGCCGGATACTATGGCCGCGGCGTTTGCCGGAGACGTAGTAATTGAGGATGACGCCCAGCCCGGCGGAATCGATGTATTCAGACTCGGTAAAATCAAGGATGGTCAGCTTCTCCGTACCGCCCGTGAGAACCTTTTGAAAGTCGAACAAGTTGCTCAGGGTAATCGGCCCGTGCAAGCGAAAGATACGGGTATCCACTGTGTTCCCGGGAACGACGTCAAAGGTCAAAGGTTCGTTATACATAGCATCCGTGATTGTAGAAAGTGCGCCGCCCGGTTTGATGACAGTCCGGTAAATACCATCTCACTTGCCACGGTGCACTCGCCGGGAATGCACTCCCTGCCATGTGAACCATCTCTGAACCAGTTAGAATTGGCTCACGCTGCTCGAGAAAGTATCCCCCAGAATGTATCGTTGGTCGAAGCTGTTTATCCCTACTCTGCGCGAAGCCCCGGCTGATGCCGAGGTAGCCAGTCACAAATTTTTATTGCGCGCCGGATACATTCGTCAAGTCGGGTCGGGCATCTACTCCTACCTCTTCCTCGGCCAGCGCTCCATCAACAAGATTCAGGCCATTGTCCGGCAGGAAATGGACCGCATCGGCCAGGAGTTCCTTCTGCCGGCGCTCCATCCGCGTGAGTTGTGGGAAGAGAGCGGACGGTGGACGGTTATGGGGCCGAACCTGTTCAAACTGCAGGACCGCAAGGGCGCATGGCTGGTTTTGGGCATGACCGAAGAAGAGGTCATGACCGATATCGCCCGGAAGGAGCTGCGCAGCTACAAGCAGTTGCCCCAGATCTGGTACCAGATTCAGACCAAATTCCGCGATGAACCGCGGCCCAGGGCGGGCCTGTTGCGGGTGCGCCAGTTCATCATGAAAGACAGTTATTCGTTCGACCTGGACGCGGCGGGTCTCGACCTGAGCTACAACAAGCACGATGCGGCCTATCGCGCGATTTTTACCCGCAGCGGACTCAACTTCGTCGCGGTGCAGGCCGATTCCGGCGCCATGGGCGGCTCCCAGTCGCAGGAGTTCATGGTCTACGCCGAGGCGGGAGAAGACCTGATCATCAGCTGCCCCAAGTGCAACTACGCGGCCAATATGGATAAAGCTACCTCGCGGCTGCCGGTGGTCGAAGACCTGCCAGCAATTGGGACTGGCGAACCAGAACTGGTGCACACTCCGGGACGACGCACCATCGAGGAGGTAGGCGCGCTTCTTGATCTGGGGCCGGAACACCAGATCAAGACCATGGCCTATATGGCCATGACCCCGCAGGCAAAAGTGGGGGCGGCAGAAATTGCCAGTCCGGTCGTGGTCCTGCTGCGCGGTGACCACACGCTCAATCAGGCCAAGCTCGCCGCGCTTTTTCCCGGCGCCCGGGAGCTCCGGCCCATGTCCCCGGAGGAGATCCTGGCTACCTTTCATGCACCCGCCGGTTATCTGGGCCCGATCGGTCTCGATATCCTCTCCGCCGGAGAGCAGGCGGAAAGCGGCAAAGTGACAGTGATTCTGGATCTGGCTCTGGAAGTCCGCCACAATCTGGTCGCCGGCGCCAACCGGGAGGAATATCATCTGCGCAATGTGACCCGAGGCCGGGATTTCACTCCGACGCAGATCGCCGACGTCCGCAACGTCGTGGAAGGGGAAAGTTGCCCGCAATGTCCGGCATCGCCCGCCAGCCCGCTGAAAGTGGCAAAAGCCATCGAGGTGGGACACATTTTTAAGTTGGGTTACCGGTATTCGGATGGCATGGGGGTGCGTGTATTGGACCCCGGAGGCAAGGAAGTCACGCCCATCATGGGCTGCTACGGAATTGGGATCGAGCGCATCCTGACCGCGGCGGTGGAGCAGAACCATGACGCGAACGGCTTTTGGCTGGCGCGCTCAATTGCGCCCTTCGATGTAGTAGTGACCGTGACCAATATGGGCGACGCGAACCTGGTAGCCACCGCCGAGCAGGTGGCTCTGAAGCTCGAGGAAGCCGGATTTGATGTTTTGCTGGATGACAGGGACGAGCGGGCAGGTGTGAAATTCAAGGATGCGGACCTGGTAGGTATCCCTTTCCGCATCAATGTAGGTAAGAAAGCTGTCGAGGGGCGGGTGGAGCTGGTAACGCGCTCCGCGGCGAGCAGCCAGGACGTTACTATCGCGGAGATCGCACTGCGGCTGCGGGAGATTGCAGATAGCGTCTAAGGGATGTAGGAGTTCATCATTTGACCGTCAAAATCAAGGTTGTCCGCGCAAGCTTACTAGAGCACCCGGTGCGCAACATCATCCTGATCGCGCTGGTGGGTACGCTTCTGCTGAGCCTGGTGGTATGCGAATCGATCTTCGGCTACTACTACTTTACCTACCGGCACAAGGTAGATGAGTGGCTCCAGAAGCCGCTGTTCCAGCAGACGGCGATGATCTATGCAGCCCCGAAGGAGGTACGGGTCGGGCAGAAGCTGACTCCGCAGACGATAGCCCAGGAGTTGCGCGCCGCTGGTTACAGCGGAGACGACGACCGCGAGCGTTCGCGGATGGGAACCTACTCGTTCAACGATTCGAGCATCAAGATCCAGCCTGGGCCGCAATCGTATCATTCCGAACAGGGCGCCACGGTCACGTTTGACAAAGGAATGGTCAAGCAGATTTCCGGCGACGGAGGCCAATCGCTAGATGCTTACGAACTGGAGCCACAGCTCATCACCGGGCTCTCCGAAGAGCAGAACCGCACCAAGCGCCGCCTGGTTAGCTTTAACGAACTGCCACCCAATCTGGTCAATGCCGTAACCTCTATCGAGGACCGGCGCTTTTTTGAGCACGGGGGGGTCGACTACTTCCGCCTGCTGGGGGCGCTGCGCGACGATCTGCGGGCGGGCCGTCGAGCGGAGGGAGGATCGACCCTTACTATGCAGCTTGCACGCGGCTTCTTCCTGACCCCGGAGAAGCGAGTCAAGCGCAAGATCATCGAGATTGCCATCACCTTTCAGCTGGAGAACCGCTTCAACAAGCAACAGATCTTCCAGCTCTATGCCAACGAGATTCCCCTGGGGCAACAGGGAAGCTTTGCCATCAACGGCTTCGGCCAGGCGGCGCAGACCTACTTTGGCAAAGACGTGAGGCAGCTGGACCTCGCCCAATGCGCGTTCCTAGCCGGGATGATTCAGCGTCCAAGCTATCGCAATCCCTACCGCCATCCCGAACGGGCTCTACAACGCCGCAATATGGTGCTCGACGCCATGGTGGAAACGGGCAAGATCACCAAAGAAGACTCCATGCGTGCCAAGGCTGAGCCGCTGAACCTGAGGTCCATCAACGTCGATGCCGGGGAGGCGCCGTACTTCGTCGACCTGGTGCGCGACCGCCTGGTGCAGCACATGGGCGAGGCCGACTTCAACCATTCCGGGCTGCGCATTTACACCTCGCTCGACCCGGATTTGCAGCGGCTAGCGTCGGAGGCGGTGACAGAGGGCATGAAGGGCGTCGACCTGCAGGTGGAAAAGCTGCATGCGCGCCGGGTGAAAGCAGGGGACGACACACCCATCACTTATCCCCAGGTTGCGTTAGTGGCACTGAACCCGCACACCGGCCAGGTATTGGCACTGGTGGGAGGGCGAAATTACGGCGTTAGCCAGTTCGATCATGCGGTGCAGAACCGGCCGACCGGCTCCGTTTTCAAGCCTTTTGTTTATGCCGCGGCTTTCAACACCAGCCTGGCCGGCACCGTGCTCACCCAACCGGCAGTCGTGCCGCCGGCCAGCGAAGAAGCCGTGTCCACCCCTGTATCGGCAAATGGCGCATCCGCCGATCCTGCGCCTCCTGATCCAGGCAGGCTAAGCGGGATCTTTACCGCGGTCACTTTGCTTAACAACGATCCTTCGACCTATGAAGGCGGTTATACCCCGGGCAACTATCACAATGACAAGCGTTTTACAGGACAGATCACGGCGCGCACGGCGCTGGAGCATTCGGAAAACAACGCAACTGTAACTTTGGCCGACATGGTCGGTTACAACAACGTCGCCGCCCTGGCTCGGGATGCCGGGATCAAATCTGCCCGCGGAACGCCATCGGTGGCCCTGGGCGCTTATGGATCATCCCCGCTCGAGATAGCGGGAGCCTATACGGTCTTTGCTAATGGCGGGGTCAAGATCGATCCCTGGCTACTGGCGTCGATACGGTCCGCGAACGGTGATGTGCTCAACGATTATCCACCGAACTCCAAGCCAATCCTCGATCCTCGGGTCGCCTATCTGACCCTTTCCCTGATGGAGAACGTGATCAACGCGGGTACGGCTGCCGTGGTGCGCGCTGACGGCTTCGCCGCCCCTGCGGCGGGCAAAACCGGCACTTCGCACGATGCGTGGTTCGCCGGCTTTACCAGCAACCTGCTCTGCGTGGTGTGGATTGGGAATGACGACTATACGGATATCAAGTTGGACGGCGGCAAAATAGCGGCGCCCATCTGGGCAGAGTTCATGAAGCACGCAGTCAAGTTGCCGGAATACTCCGATACTCGCCAGTTCACCCCTCCCAACGGGGTCTCGACGGTGCGGCTGGATAAAGTGACCAACCTGCTTGCGGATGCCAGTTGTCCATCGGACTACGATGCGGTTTTCCTCGACGGTACGGCGCCCACCCAGACCTGCGACCAGAGCGCCGGGGATCAGCGGAATGTCTTCCAGAAGCTTTTTGGTATTGATAAGGAGGCCAACGTCGCACCTGGAACTCCGGCGAACGGGACGCCGGCGTTGCCGCCACCCCAGGTGGGCACGCAGGCAGCAGCAGCACCCACCCAGCCGGGCCCGGCTCCGCCTCCTCCTGACGGGCAGAAAAAGAAGAAGAAGGGCTTCTTCGGAAGGTTATTCGGCGGCAAAGGGGATGACGACGACAACAAGCAGCCGGCGCAGCCCGACCCCGCGCAACCCCACTAGCGGCAATGTAACCGTGAATGAACTTTGGTGCGGTTGGGGTGTCAAATCGGAAATTTGTTTTGACCTTCGGAATTAACCGCAGGTCCCTCCACTGCGCTGGCCCCGGATTTCCTGTCGAACTTGGTGGCGTTGGCGAACTTCATGCGGCTTTCTTTACGGAAAGCCGCACACGTGGTCGTTTTTGAGAGCAGCGTGGTAGGAAATCCGGAGTTCGCTCCCACGGCACGCCGGGGCAGGCGGGATGACAAAGGGGAGAGCGGTGCTTCCAGAGAGAATCGGCTAGTGGACGAAAGAACTGCGGATCGCTCGGCTGCGCTCCCACGACGCGCCGGACGGCGGGGTGACAAATTCACTTGACCGAGAAAATATTTTGTCGCTGTGGATGAGCTTTATTGCTTTTGACATTCTGGGCACCAGAAGGTGGAGCGGGCGCCCGGGCCTTGTTTACGCATGAGAATCGTCGTTCCGCAACGGCGACAGGCAGAGCCTGTGCGGTGGTAGACCCAGAGCCTGGCGGCAGGATCACCCGAATCCGTGGTGCGGCGGCCTCCGGTGTAAGTCACTATAGCGTCGCCTGCTCCATCGGCGACGTTGGCGGCGAGAAAACGGCGCGCCGTGCCCAGCAGGCACTCGACCTCCTGCGCACGCAGGCTGGCGATCTTGCGGAAGGGATTTATCCCGCAGGCAAAACAAATCTCGGACTTGAAGACATTGCCGATGCCGGCCACTACGCGCTGGTTCAACAACACATTGCCTACCTCTTCGCCGCCATGCTCAAGCAGACGCGCCGCGGCTTCATCGGCGGCAAAAGAGGGGCCCAATAAATCAGGCCCCAGGCCGGTTACTCCCGCAAAGCGCTGCAGAGTGCGCGCGGTGTAGAAACGGGCGACCGGCACGTCGAAGGCGACTGCCAACAAATCATCCGTGCCCAGGATTATGCGCATGTGGCTGCGAGCGCGCTGCCATCGCTCGCCTACCCGGTAGATGTACCAACTGCCGCTCATGAGCATGTGCGTCGCCAGGATCAGATCGCCGGAGAAGTGGATGAGCAGCCATTTGCCGCGCGACTCCACTTGCTCGATGATGCGGCCGGTCACCGGGCTCTGATCGTGCACGCTGGCCAACGGCGCATAGGCAGTCTCGAAGCTGGTGACCTGGTGGCCGGCAAATCCCTGTTGCAGAGCACGAGCGGAACGGAAAATGGTATCGCCTTCGGGCACGGAAGAATCGCTCTCCTACTGGACGTTGGGGGCGATGCCCGACGGCTGCGCGGGTGGGTTGGGCAACAACACGCGGCGAAAGTTGAGCCCCATCGGCGCGAGATGGAAACCGGCATCCTGCAGGCAGGAGGCGAGGAAGTGATGCGCCGCGGGCTGACCATTGATGGTCGAGATCAACATGCCTCCTCGCTGGTCTTCCCGACGCTCCATATCCTGCTGGGCCAACCCGGCGAGAAAGACGCTCAGGTCGCGCGCAGTCGAGGAACGCTCCGGCTCTTCGGCGGGCAAGAAGATTTGCAGGTTGGGTTGATTGCGGCGCAGATAGGCCACGAGTTCCCCGTTGCGCAGCACGACGTTGGCGCCCACGCTGCGAGTGAGCTGGCGCGGAGCGCTGTCCCCTGCTTCCTCGTCCTGCGCAGGCCAGCGCAAGACGGAGCCGTACAGGTTAGCCGGATCGGTGGCCGCGAGAATGACCATCTCCGGCTTCTCCAGCGGCGGCCCATTGCGCAGCCCACGCAGCAGATCGACGGCTGCGGGAAGAGCAAACTGGGTCGCGCCCAAACCAGCCACAAAGTAACCGCGGCGGATGCGGCCACTTTCTTCGAGAGCCTTGAGCACGTCGTAGATGGCGCTGAAGCCTCCGGGTAAATTCTCGGTTGCAGCGGATTCGCGGGTGAGAACCCCGAAGCGATTGAGCAACTGCTGGGCGAAGGCGTGGCTCCATTCCGTGGGCGAGGCGAGCGATGCGGGGACCAGGCTCCATCGCCCCTGGGCGCTGGGAGGTGTGGTACGGCGGGAACGGAAGGAAGGCAAATTGTGCTGGCGCTTGGGCTGCCGTGACGAAGCGGCCGGCCGCGCGACGTAGGCGCGCAGGGCGTGGAAAGTGTCATTGGTCACCAAGCCGCGCCAGACCAGATTCCACAGCACATCGAGTGTCTCGCCCGGGTATCCGCCGCCAACTGCCTCATGCAGTTGGGTAAAGAAAGCAGCACCGCTGCGGGCCAGTTCTTCCAGCAGCGCAAGCTCACGTGGACTCGGCGGGTTTTCGGTTGATGGTTCGGCGCGCGGAGGGAGCAGCGTTCTGAGCTTATCGGCCAGGAACAGGCCAATGCGCCCGTCGTGCTCGCCCAGCGAATCGAGGCCGCACCAGACGACTTCTCCGGCGGCAATCAACGTGTCCAGGCTGCCGGGCGCGTAATTGACCAGGCGCGCGGGCAGAATGGATGTCTCGAGCAGAGAGGCGGCCAAGGGCGCGCCCTGCAGATGCTCGATGGTATCGAGCAAGGCATCGAGGCCACGCCTGCGCTGCAGCACGCCTTGCCAGTGGGTGGCCAGACGAGCCAGCGCCTGCTGCTCGATGGGCTCTACCTCGCGGCGCAGCTTGGCCAGCGACTTGCGCCGGATCAGTCGCAGCACCTCGGCATCGCACCACTCACGATGGAGGCCACCGGGACGGAATCCCCCTTCGAGGATGCGGCCATCGAGCAGCAATGCCTGCAAAGCACTCTCAACCTGGGGCGCATCCAGGGCAAAGCGGGTGGTGACTTCGCGCAGGGTAAAGGGGCCGTGGGTGCGGGCGAAGCGGCGCACCAGCTCCAAGACCGGAGCCGCCACCGGCTGCAGCAGCGCGGGCGCGATGCCGGGGGGAAGAGGAATGCCCAGCGCATCGCGGTAACGAGCCGCATCTTCCACCGCGAGCAGACGCTTTTCTCCAGCAATCTTGATCTCCAGGAGCCGGCGGGAGCGCAGCAGCCGGGTCAATTGATTCACGAGTTCGGGGTCGGCAAGACGACGTTCGAGCTGCTCGCGCGAGAGATCGCCGATACGCAGCAGCAAGTCATGGATGCCGTCGGCGGAACGAACGCGCTGGGTTTCAAGCAGCCCCTGCAACTGCTCTTCCACTTCGCTGATGGCATCCACGTCGAGCAGCTCGCGCAGGTCGGCATCGCCGAGCAGGTCGCGCAACTGCTCCTGATCGATGGAGAGGGCTTGGGCGCGGCGCTCGGCCAAGGGCGCATCGCCGTCGTAGATGTAATTGGCCACATAGCTGAAGAGCAACGACGACGCGAAAGGCGAAGGGGTGCGGGTATCGGCCACATGCACGCGCAGGTTACGCTGGCGAATGGCGCGCAGCGTTTCCAGGAGCGCGGGCATATCGAAGACGTCACGCATGCACTCGCGGTAGGCCTCCAGCAGTATGGGAAACGATGGATAACGGGAGGCGACGGAGAGCAGGTCGTAGGCTCGCTTGCGTTGCTGCCACAAGGGCGCGCGGCCTTGAGCGCGCCGCCGGGGCAGGAGCAGGGCCCGCGCGGCGCTCTCACGGAATTTCGCCGCAAAGAGCGCTGTGCCGCTGAGCTGGCGCAGGACCAGATCTGTGACTTCTTCCGCATCGAGCAGAATCAGCTCGGGGTCCGGCGCCGCATCGCTGTCAGGGAAGCGCAATACGAATCCATCGTCACCCCACATCGCTTCCACATCCGCACCGCCGCTGGCACGAATACGGCCGGTGATCGCCATAGCCCAGGGCGCGTGAATGCGGCTGCCGAATGGGGTGAGCACGCAGACTCGCCAATCGCCCATTTCGTCGCGGGTACGCTCGATCACGATGTTGCGGTCATCGGGAACCGTAGTGGTGGCAATTTCCTGGTCGGCCAGAAAACGGATGAGGTTTTCCGCTGCCAGTGCGTCGAGATCGTGCTCACGGGTGAGGCGGCTGAGCGCGGCGTTGCGGGGCATCTCGCGAAGTTCCCGCACCAACTGGCCGATGCGGCGGCCAAACTCCAGCGGGCGGCCGGCGTTGTCTCCGTGCCAGAACGGCATCTTACCCGGCTGGCCGGGCGCTGGTGAAACCAAAACCCGGTCGTGGGTGATTTCGTCGATGCGCCAGGTCGAAGCACCCAGAATGAAGGTGTCGCCGGTCCGGCTTTCGAAGACCATCTCTTCGTCGAGTTCGCCGACGCGGACGGATTTGCCTTCGGTCCCGGCAAGAAATACGCCGTAGAGCCCGCGATCGGGAATGGTGCCGCCATTGAGGATGGCCAGCATCTTGACGCCCTCGCGCGGGGTAAGCGTGTCGCGGCCGCGGTCCCAGGTCAGTCGCGGCCTCAGGTCGGCGAATTCGTCGGAGGGATAACGGCCGGCGAGCAGATCAAGCACCCCGGTGAAGGCAGCGCGCGTAAGGCTGCTGAAGGGGGCGGCGCCGCGAATCAAGCGGAAGACCTCTTCTACGCTGATCTCGAGTGGTGAACCGGGAGAGATGCGTCCCTCAGCGGCTAAAGCCGCGGTCTTTCGGGAAGATTTTTGTACGGGCTGAAGCCCGTACCCTTCCCTTGCTTTGCTTGGGGGCTGAGCTACGATGGCGACGATCTGCTGCGCCAGCACGTCAAGCGGGTTGCGCAGAAAGCGGGTGGATTCTACCAAGCCCTCGTGCATGGCGCGCGTGACGGCGGCGCAGGCGACCAGGTCGGCGCGATATTTGGGGAAAATAACCCCCTCGCTGGCTGCGCCCACATGGTGCCCGGCCCTGCCTATGCGCTGCATGGCACTGGCTACCGAGGGCGGAGCCTCAATCTGGATCACCAGGTCGACCGCACCCATATCGATGCCGAGTTCGAGCGAAGAGGTCGCGACCAAGGCGCGCAGGCGGCCGGCCTTCAACTGCTCTTCGATCTCTGAGCGCTGCGCGGCGGCGATGGAGCCATGGTGGGCGCGCGCCAGTTGCTCACCCGCCAGTTCATTGATCGCGCCGGCCAACCGCTCGGCAATGCGCCGGCTGTTGACGAAGATGATGGTGGAATGGCGCTGACGGATGATCTCGACCAGGCGGGGATGAATGGCGGCCCAGATGGAAGTCCGCTTAGGGCCCTGGGAGGCCGGACCGCTGGGCAGTTCCTCGCGCTGGCCCATACGCGCCATGTCTTCCACCGGAACTTCAATGCGCAGGTCAAGCTTCTTGGGCTCGCTGGCGTCGACGATGGTGACCGGGCGATAGGCAATTACGGGCTGCTCATCCAGCTCAGTGGCTGTTTCGGTTCCTGCTGACGCTCCACCGAGGAAATGAGCCACCTCTTCCAGCGGACGCTGCGTGGCGGAAAGACCAATACGCTGCACGCGACCCTCGGTGATGGCCTCGAGCCGTTCGAGGGAGAGGGCCAGGTGCGCGCCGCGCTTGGTGGGCACGACCGCGTGGATTTCATCGATTATGACCGTATCCACCTGGCGCAGGCTGGCAGAGGCGTCGGAGGTAAGCAGCAGGTACAGAGATTCCGGGGTGGTGATGAGAATCTCGGCGGGATGGCGGCGGAAATGGCTGCGCTCTTTCTGCGATGTGTCACCGGTACGGATACTGATCTCCGGCTGGTGGAAATTGACTCCGGCCTGGCGGGCCATATTCGCGATGCCAGCAAGCGGGGAACGCAGGTTGCGTTCCACATCCACGGCCAGAGCTTTGAGGGGGCTGAGATAAATGACCCGGCAGCCCTCGGTATCCGTTGCTTTGCGGTGCAACATGAGACGGTCCAGGCACCAGAGAAAGGCGGTCAGGGTCTTGCCGGTGCCGGTAGGAGCGAGAATCAGGGTGCTCTCGCCGCGCGTGATCGCCGGCCAGCCCAGGCGCTGCGGGGCGGTCGGCTGCTCGAAGACGGCGCGAAACCAGGCGGCTGTCACCGGGTGAAAGAGGGCCAGGACGTCGTCGGGTGCGGTCGTTGCCGCGGGTCGAGTTTGCTTCTTGGCCGCCATACGTGCTGCTTCAAGGATAGCTGTTAGAGGATGTTGGGTTGCTCAGCGGTTTTCACGGGCCGCAAATCGCGGGAACGGCTGCCTTTTTTGCACGGTTATGGGAGAGCGATCGTGGGGCTTTCCCGGGATTTCCTGTGCAGGAAATCCGGGTCGCCCCATCTTTTTCGGCCCAGGTACGCCCCACGGCACGCCGGGGCGGGTGGGGCGAACCTGGGGCACCCCTCCTGTTCTATGAACTTCAGTGTGACGGCCCGGCGAAAACATCTGGGTTGCGTCGCCGTGCGGCTGCCATTAGGCTCAGGGGACGATGCAAGCAGGCGAGAATGGACTTACCACCGAGCTGCTGCGCCAGTTGACCACGCAGGCGGCGGATGCGGCTGACCACGCATACGCACCCTATTCCAAATTTCGCGTGGGCGCCGCATTGCTGCTGCAGAACGGGGCCATCGTTACCGGCGCCAATGTTGAGAACGCGTCTTATGGTTTGACTATTTGCGCCGAGCGGTCTGCCGTGGTTCGCGCCGTCGCCGAACACGGACCGGAGATGCGCGTGCTGGCCTGCGCGATCACCAATCTGAACCAGGCGGCTAGTCCCCCGTGCGGAGCTTGTTTGCAGGTATTGAGCGAGTTCATGCTGCCTGCATCCCAGGTGATATTCCGCGGCCATTCGGACTGGGAAGACTATCGCTTTGAAGAAGTCTTTCCCCACCGCTTCAAACTGCAAACCAGCAGGTAAGGAGAACCGCTTGGGACGCTTGACGGGCTTGCTGGGGTTGGTGGTGATCCTGTCGGTGGCGTGGCTGCTTTCTACCAATCGGAAGGCTATCCGCTGGCAGACGGCAGCCTGGGGACTTGGGCTGCAGTGGATTTTCGCCGTGCTGGTGCTGCGCTTCGACGCCGGGGAGCGGGCCCTGGCTGCAGCTGGAGACGCAGTCAACCGCATGTTGGCCTATGCGTTTGTGGGCTCCGGATTCGTCTTTGGCGATCTGGGCAAGCAACACTCCTCCTTTGGGATCATCTTTGCCTTCCAGGTTTTGCCTACCATTATTTTTATCTCCGCCTTTTTCGCTGTGCTGTACCACCTGGGCATCATGCAGATCCTGATCAAAGCCATGGCTCGATTGATGCAGGTGACCATGCGCATCAGCGGCGCCGAATCGCTGAACGTGGCAGCCAGTATCTTCATGGGACAAACGGAAGCCCCGCTGAGCATTCGACCATTCCTGCCGGGCGCGACACGGTCGGAACTGATGACCATCATGACCAGTGGAATGGCGCACGTCTCGGGCGGCATCATGGCGGCCTACATTCTTTACGGGATAGAGGCCAAGCATCTGTTGGCCGCGGTGATCATGACGGCTCCGGGCACGGTGCTGATCGCCAAGATGCTGGTGCCCGAGACCCACACCCCGGCGACCCTGGGCCGGGTAACGATGCCCCTCAACGAAGAACATAGCAATGAGAATCTGCTTGGCGCGATCGCCCGCGGAACCATCGACGGGGGCCGGCTGGCCTTCAATGTGGGCATCATGCTGATCTCGTTTCTGGCATTGATCGGGCTGCTGAATGGGATGCTGGGGGGCATTCATAATTGGCTGGGTGGCCACCATGTTCCCTTCCCGTCGAGCCTGAATGTGATCCTCGGATTCGTCTTTGCTCCGGTCGCCTGGCTTATCGGGGTTCCATGGCATAGCGCGCACCTGGTCGGCAATCTTCTGGGCACGCGCACGGTGACGAACGAGCTGGTGGCTTATGCGTTGCTGGGGGCGCAGAAATCCTCGCTCGACTTCCGATCGTTTACGATCGCCACGTTTGCGCTGTGCGGATTCGCCAACTTTAGCTCCATCGGGATGCAGATTGGCGGCATTGGAGCGCTGGCGCCTAACCGGCGGAACGATCTGGCGCGCTTGGGATTACGGGCGATGCTGGCGGGGACTATGGCCAACCTGATGTCGGCGGCGATTGTCAGTGTTTTGCTGCGGTGAAGCACGAGGTCGTCTAAAACTTTGTTGGGGCTCTGGCCGCACGTCTCGGTCCTTCTACGGCTTTTAGGGGGAGAATTGGTTCAGGGGATTTTTGCAAGGGCGGAGGAGGCGGCAGCGGCCATCCGGGAGCGGATTGCGGTCAGGCCGCGTGTCGCTATTGTGCTTGGTTCCGGGCTGGGGTCATTCGCGGAGCGGATCGAGCAGCCGGTGGCCATTCCCTACCCTGAGATTCCGCATTTCCCGCGCCCGACGGTCGAGGGCCACAGCGGACGCCTGGTTGTGGGCACCGTGGCCGGAACGCCGGTGGCGGTTATGCAAGGCCGCGTCCACGCTTATGAGGGATATACACCGGAAGAAGTCACCTTTCCGGTGCGTGTGCTGGGACGATTGGGCATAACCACGCTGGTGGTCACCAATGCCGCCGGCGGCGTACGCCTGGATCTAAGGCAAGGCCAATTGGTCCTGCTCTCCGACCACATCAACTTTACCGGCCGTAATCCCGTTGCCGGCCCGAATGATGAACGCCTGGGACCGCGCTTCTTTGACATGACAGATGCCTATTCCAAGCGGTTGCGCCGGCTGGCTCACTCCGCCGCGGAGATCGCCGAAGGAGTCTATCTTTGCGTCCCTGGTCCAAGTTTCGAGACTCCCGCGGAAATCAAGGCCTTTCGGGGCTGGGGTGCCGACCTGGTAGGCATGTCCACCGTGCACGAGGTCATCGTTGCCCGGCACATGGGCATCGAGGTACTGGGCATCTCCTGCGTCACCAACATGGCAGCCGGCATCCTCGAACAGCCGATCAACCACCAGGAAGTGATGGAGACAGGAGCGCGCGTACAGGCGCAATTGAGCGCGCTGCTAGTGGCGCTGCTGCCGGCTCTCGATGGCGGAATTTAACATCCGAACGGGCTTCGAAAGCCTTTGCGCTTTGCTATCCTTGAAGTTGCTATGCCTACGAAAAAAGAGCTTTTGACCTCGCCAATCCAGCACATCGACATCAAGCAGCACAACGTAGTGGCGCTGGTGGATGCCATGCAGTCCATGGCCTACAGCTCCCGTGATCTTGCCCGGGCGGCTTCCATTTACGAGCGCATGCTGCGCGACCAGGACTGTGGCGTGATTCTCTGCCTGGCCGGCTCGCTGATCAGCGCCGGTTTGAAGCAGATTTTTGTGGACCTGCTGCGCAACAACATGGTCGATGCCGTGGTTTCGACCGGCGCCAACATGGTCGACCAGGACTTCTTCGAGGCGCTGGGTTACAAGCATTGGATCGCCGACGACCTTTACCGCCAGGGCACGGAAGACGCTACCTTGCGCGAATTGATGATCGATCGCATCTACGACACGCTGATCGACGAAGAGGAACTGCGCCTTTGTGACGAGACCTGCAAGGTGATTGCCGACTCGCTCGAGCCCCGCCCTTATAGTTCGCGCGAGTTTATCCGGGAGATGGGAGCTTACCTGGAGAAGCAGGGCAAGACGCCGGCGAAGGGTGGGGTCGACAGCATCATCTTTGCCGCCTACGAGATGGATGTGCCGATCTTTGTGCCTGCCTTCAGTGACTGCTCGGCCGGCTTCGGGCTGGTAGCCCACCAGCATGCCCGCGGGGACAAGCCCAAGGTCTCGATCGACTCGGTCAAGGATTTCTACGAGTTAACGCAATTGAAGATCGCCAACCCGACCACCGGCCTGTTGATGATCGGGGGCGGCGTGCCGAAGAATTTCGCCCAGGACATCGTGGTTTCGGCGGAGATCCTGGGAGTGGACGCACCGATGCACAAATATGCGATCCAAATCACGGTCGCCGACGTGCGCGACGGTGCTCTCTCTTCGAGCACACTGAAGGAAGCCAGCTCCTGGGGGAAAGTAGACACCACGTTCGAGCAGATGGTGTACAGCGAAGCCACCCTGGCGCTGCCTTTGATCACTGGCTATGCCTTTCATAAGAAAGCACATGCAGAGCGGAAGCGGCGTCGCTGGTCGCGCCTGCTGGAGCCGGTTACGGCGTAGCTTAGCGGGGGTGCCGTTTAGGGATCATCGCCCCAATCCGGCACATTGAGTGTCCCCACTAATGGAACGGCTGCCCTGGTACTAAAGTGGCAGCGAAACGCGCTCTTTTTCTAAAGGTCGCGCTCCAAAATCGGTATACTTCGAGGCATCCCCCTAATACGTTGCGTGTCAACTTTTGGGGGTTCCACCGTGTCTCTGCTACTAGGTGTGGTCGGGTTCAGTTATGTGGTTCTTTTTCTTGGGTTTTGGTCCATTGGCCGTATGTCGGCCCTGTCAGACAAATTTGTCGAGAGCCGTGCCAACGTAATTCCGTTCCATCGCGGTTAGTTTTCGAAGAAGAGCCAGTGCGTCCGCGACCCCAAACTATGGAACGCACTGCTTATCCACTGCGGTTTTCCCCCGATCCGATCCGTTGGAGGTGCGTGAGTTCTTCCTCCATGTTCCGTGGACTACTCTTAGGCACTGTATAGGCCAACTGGAGTTGCCTATACTGCAGATAGTTAACGTTTAGCATGGGCCGGTATCGTCTCTTAAGCTTGACGACTGACTTGGCGAGAGCTCATTAATTAGACCCGCATCGATCGAGCACGAGTGACCTGGCTTCGAGATAGGCTACCGTCCACCATACTTTTCGCGGTTGCGCTGCTGCTCTCCGCCTATGGCGGTCTGGTCCTATTATTGGGCCGAGGCGGCACCTTCTCAGCCGCGGTGATCACTTGGGCCTGCGCCCAGGTGCTGCTGATCGCTCTCTGCGTGCACAGCTTTCTGGATGCGTCGCGTCAGGATGAAGCGGAATGGCAGGTGCAACAAGTAGCCCAGCTGCAACGAAGCATCCTGGACTCCGCCGGCCCGATGATTCTGGCCACCGACCTCGAAGGCAACCTCCTGATTTTCAATCCCGCCGCTGAACGAATGCTCGGCTACCGCTTCCACGAAGTGGTGGGCCAGCTCAACGCACATGATCTGTTCCCCGAAGGCGAACTGGAACGGGTGGGACAGCTGCTGGTTTCGCGTCTCGATCGCTCTCCGGCTATCGACCTGGAGAGTGTTTCGCCGGAGTTGAAGCACTACGTGCAATACGTAACCAGCTTCCCGGTAAGCCGGGTACGAGGCTTTGAGATTCTGTGCCGGCGCAAGGATGGGACCACCTTTCCCGCCATGGTTTATCTCTCCGCGGTCCGGAACACGGAGGGTGCGCTGACCGGATTGCTGGCCATTGCCACCGATCTGACCGCGACCAAGCGCGCGGAGCATGCGTTGCGCGAGAGTGAAGAGCGATACCGCGACCTGTTCGACAACTCGCAGGAAATGATTGCCACCTTGAGCCCGCGAGCCAAGTACCTGTACGTCAACCCGGCATGGCAGACATGCTTCGGTAAGAGCGCCGCCGCCTTTGAGAGCCTGATCAGTTTCGAAGCAGCCTTCCCGCCGGAGATGCAAAACGATGCCGCAGCGCTGTTTGACCGCGCCTTGCGGGGCGAACGGATCGATCGCGCCAATTTGCGGGTGCAGGACGCCAATGGGATGTACCGCGAGCTGGAAGCCAGCCTGAGCTGCCGCCAGGACCGCGGCGAACCGGTGTCTGTCCGCTGCATCTTCCGCGATGTCACGGCCCAGTACCAACGCGAACGCAGATTGGCGATGCAGCTTGCTGTCAGCCAGGTGGTGGGTGAGTCCACGACATCCGACGAAGCCCTACCGGCGATGCTCGAATCGCTGGGAACCAACCTGGGCTTCGATATGGCAGGGCTGTGGTTTGTCAGCAGTGACCACCACACCCGCTACCTGGCGGGGTGGTTTCCCCCGGACCGGGCGTGTACCGAGTTTCACCGCGACAGCATTGGACGCGTGTTGCAAAAGGGCAAAGACCTGCCCGGGGAGATCTGGGCGGCGGAGAGCCCCTGCTGGATTGAAGACCTGCAGGAGGACAGCAACTTTTTGCGCGCTGCGTCCGCCAAGGCTGATGGCTTGGTTACGGGTTGGGGCGTTCCGGTGCGGGTGGGCAACCAGGTAATCGCTGTCGTCGAGTTCTTCAGCCGGCAGAAGCAGCGGGAAGATAGCGAAATGATGGCCACGGTGGAAACGGTTTGCGCCTCCATTGGCCAGTTTATGGCGCGCTCGGCGCAGGAGAGCCGCCTGGAAGAGTTGAACCGGCAGAAGGAGTCGATTCTCAACTCGGTGGCGGATGGTATTTTCGGGACCGACTCCGCGGGCCGGATCGTTTTTGTTAACCCGGCGGCGGCCAATATGCTGGGCGCCCACGCCTTCGATCTCATCGGGCGCACGGTGCACTCGATCGTGCATGAGGAGCGTAAGGGGCGGGAAAAGTGTTCGGATCAATGCCGCACCGGCCGCGCTTTCCTGGTACGCGAAGGCACCAGCGGGCAGGACGTGTTCTACCGCAAGAATGGCGCTTCTTTCCCGGTAGAGTTCTCGGTAACGCCCATGGTCGAGCACAACGTGGCCGTAGGCAGCGTGCTCAGCTTCCGCGACATCAGCCAGCGCTACGCGCTGGACCGCATGAAGGACGAGTTCGTCTCTACCGTAAGCCACGAACTGCGCACCCCCTTGACCTCAATTCGCGGATCGCTGGGCCTGCTGGCGACGGGCTTGTTGGGTGAGATGGGGGAGAAGGCGTCGAACCTGCTGCGCATCGCGGTCACCAACTCCGACCGGCTGGTGCGGCTGATTAACGACATCCTCGACCTGGAGCGTATGCAGTCGGGCCGGGCACCGCTTACCTATCGCAGTTGCGATCTGGAGGAACTGGCGAAGCAGGCCATCGACGCCATGGCTCCGATGGCGGAGGCAGCCAAGGTACAAGTGCTTTTAGATTCCGGGCCGGCGCAGATGGAAGTGGATCCGGACCGGCTGCAGCAGGTGATGACCAACCTGCTGAGCAATGCGATCAAGTTCTCCCCACCGCAATCGCAGGTTACCGTTTCGATAGAACGGCTGCTTGATGGGGTCACCCTCAGCGTACGAGACAACGGGCGCGGTATCCCCAAGGACAAGCTGGAATCGATTTTTGACCGCTTTCAGCAGGTCGATGCCTCGGATGCAAGGCAGAAGGGTGGAACCGGCCTGGGCCTGGCTATCTGCCGCACGATCGTCGCGCAGCACGGTGGCCGCATTTGGGCCGAGCGAAATGCCGATCGGGGTTCCACTTTCCGCATGTTCCTGCCCTCTGTCAGTCGAGACGCCGAGCTGTCACGCCAAGGCGGCAGCTCTACCTCCCCGGTGCTCAACGCTACCTCGGTGCTGGTCTGTGATGAAAACCCGGAGACCCGGGCGGTGCTGGTGGAAAGCCTGCGGCAGCATGGCTATTCCGTGCTCGAGGCGGGCACTGGCGATGAAGCGGTGGTGGTGGCCCGGCAAACCCCCATCCAGGCCATCCTGCTGGATATGAGCCTCCCCAGCCTGCATGGCTGGGAGACCTTGCATCTGCTGCGCGATGATGTGCGGACGGCGTCGATTCCGGTGGTGGTGTTGAGCGCCTTTGGCGCCTTGAACGATCCCGAAGTGGAAAAAGCGGCGGACGCCTGGCTGGAGCAGCCTCTGGAGACAGAATCGATGCTGGCCGCCCTCTCCCGGGTGCTGCGGGTGGAACGGGAACCCTCTCGTGTGTTACTGGTAGAGGATGATGCTGACTTGGCCAAGGTGATCCTGGCCACGTTCGAGCGAGCCGGCATTCAAGTACATCACGCCTCCACGCAACGCAAAGCGATGGAGTTATGCGTTTCGTCGCGACCAGACCTGGTCATCCTCGACATTGCCCTGCCTGACGGCGATGGCTTCGGGCTGGTCGACTGGCTGCGCCAACAACAGGAGATGAAAAATCTGCCGTTAGTCGTCTATTCCGCCCAGGACCTGAGCGAGGGCGAACGCAAGAAGCTACGGCTGGGGAATACAGAGTTCCTGACCAAGGCGCGCGTCCAGCCGCAGGATGTGGAGACGTTGGTGCTATCGATGCTGCGCCAGCCAAACGAAGTTACCGAATTACAGCTGGGATGGGATGGGACCGCTTCTCCCGGTGATTAAAGACCTCTACTGACCTGCATTCCTATGACACGCCGCATCCTAATCATTGACGACGAAGACGATATCCGCCAGGTGGCAGCGATGAGCCTGGAGACCGTAGCGGGGTGGGACGTTGTGCTTGCTAATTCTGGCAAGCAAGGGATCGAACGCGCCAGCGCAGAGCAGCCGGACGCGATTCTCCTGGACGTCATGATGCCGGAGATGGACGGGCCCACCACGCTACTCAAATTGAAGGCCAGCGGTATGACCTCTCACATTCCCGTTTTGCTGCTAACGGCCAAGGTACAGGGCCCGGACCAGCGCAAATTTGCCGAACTGGGAGTGGCGGCGACCCTTTTCAAACCCTTTGATCCTCTTACCCTGGCGCGACAGATTTCCGCGGCGCTAGGCTGGAAAGAAGGCGATTGACCCTTGACGGATCGATTGCCCAACGGAGACCGCATGCCCTCGGACAAGACCGCGCCTACCGCTGCCAGCCTACCTGAAGAGCAGAGTAACGAGCAGAAGATGCAAAGCATGATCTCCGCTCTTTGGGAACGGAGCCGGCACACCGTAGCGGAACGGGCCCGTCTGCTGCAGAATGCCGGAGAGCTGTGGAACGAGAACCGGCTGGATACCGCAACCAAGCTGCGCGCGGTCGATTCGGCCCATAAGCTGGCGGGCGTTCTGGGCACCTTCGGCCTACCCCGCGGTACTGATCTGGCGCGGGAGGCGGAAGGGCTGTTTGGCCAATCGACGCCGCCCGACAAAGCAGAGATCGAAAGATTGCAAGTCCTGCTTGCGGAGCTAACCCGGCTGATTGACCGCGGACCCAATCCAACTGTCTAGAATAGAAGTATGAACGACCTGGGCAGACTGCTCATCGGTGTGGGATTGGTGCTGCTCGTTGCCGGCGGCTTGCTGCTGCTATTGGGGCGTACGGGTATCCCGCTGGGCAGGCTTCCAGGCGACATTTCCTACCGGGGCAAGAATCTTTCCGTTTATTTTCCGCTAGGGACGTCGATTTTGCTGAGCGTGGTGCTGTCTCTGGTGTTCTATCTGATCTCACGTTTTCGCCGGTAGATTGTAGACTCGTCGTTTGGTGGAGGGTTCTGTGCCCAATCCGGAGGAATCACTGAGCCAGCTGGGGCTGGTATTCCCGGAAGCACCAGCCAGCCACCGGCGGGTGTGGCGGGTCGGCCAGCTGGTCGGCGAAGTAAGAAACCATATCGAGCGCGAGTACGCGGATGTGTGGGTAGAAGGCGAGGTCTCCAACTACCGCCCTGCCCCTTCCGGCCACGTTTACTTCACACTGAAAGATGGCGACGCCCAGCTGCCGGTGGTGCTGTTTCGCCGCCAGGCGATGCTGCTGCGCTTCCGGCTGGAAGATGGCTTGCAGATCCTGGTGCGGGGCCGAGTTTCGGTCTATGAGCAACGTGGGCAGATGCAGCTGGTGGCGGAGTTCGTCGAGCCAGTGGGAGCCGGCTCATTGCAGATCGCTTTCGAACAATTGAAAGCCAGGCTGCACAAGGAAGGTCTTTTCGCGGCGGATCGTAAACAACCTCTGCCCGCCTTTCCCCACTGCATTGGGATCATTACGTCTCCTACGGGGGCGGTGATTCGCGACTTTCTCAACGTGGCCGGACGCAGGCACCTGACGCTCCACGTACAGCTTTACCCTTCGGCGGTGCAGGGCGAGGCGGCCGCACTGGAGATTGCCGCGGGCATCGCGTTTTTCAACCAGGCGCGTACTGTGGACGTGATTGTTGTGGCCCGGGGCGGCGGATCACTCGAAGATCTGGCTCCCTTCAACAGCGAGTTGCTGGCCAGGGCGATTTCCAATTCTCAGTTGCCGGTCGTCTCCGCAGTAGGTCACGAAACCGACTTCACCATCGCCGATTTTGTCGCTGACCTGCGTGCGCCCACCCCTTCCGCGGCAGCGGAACTGCTGACCGAGGCGCAACACAAGGTGGAGGAACGCCTGGAACAGTTGCACCGGCGGCTGAGCCACGCCTGCCGCTACCTGCTTATGCGCGCCCAGGAGCGCTTTGCCCGGCTCTCTGCGCCGGCAGCCTTTGCGCGCATGCGCAATGCGTTGGCACGGCGGCAGCAGCGGGTGGACGAGTTGCAGTACCAGCTGGACGCCGCCTGGCACCGGCAAAGCCGCAGCATGACGGAAAGGTTGCAGAAGCTCGAGGCCAGGCTGCTGCGTCAAGATGTAAGCCACCTTATGCGTACGGTGCGGGAGCGGCTCGCGGCGCTGGACGGACGGATGGGGCGTGCGCAAGAGTCACTGCTACAGCGTGGGCGCGCCCGGCACGCAAGTGCCGAGGGGCGACTGCAGACGCTCTCTCCCCTGGCGGTCCTGAATCGCGGCTATGCCCTGGTCTTCGACGAGGCAGGAGTCCTGGTCCGGGAGGCAACAGCTGCTCCCGATGGCGGACTGATTACCACACGATTCGCCCACAGCACCCTGACCAGCCGGGTGCTGGAAAGGAAGTCACCTCCAAACAAATCATGAGAAAACTTTTTGGAACGGACGGTATCCGCGCGGTAGCCGGCGAAGCCCCTCTGGACCCAGGCACCATTTTCGCCACCGGACTTGCGCTGGCATCCTCCCTGAAGAGTGTTCATCCGCAACCGCGGGTTCTGTTAGGGGCCGATACACGCGAATCCAGCCCCTGGATCTCCGCAGTCATTTCCGCCGGATTGTGCCGGGGGGGCGCAGAAGTGCTGAACGCCGGGGTCATCACGACGCCGGGCGTGGCCTACCTGACGCGCAAACACCAGTTGAGCGCGGGAGTGGTGATTTCCGCCTCGCATAACCCCTGGCAGGACAACGGGATCAAGGTATTCGGCGGGGACGGCTATAAGCTGCCTGACGCTACCGAGATGGCCATCGAGGGGGAGATCTTTCGCCGCCTTGAGGACTCGCCTCCGCCTGGCCTCAAAGGGTTAAGTGCGCCCCCGGCAAACAAAGATTTCCGCGAGGAATATGAGGCGTTTTTGCGGAACGTGGTCCCCCAACTGAACCTAAACGGCAAGAAGATTGTGATCGATTGCGCGAATGGGGCGGCAGCGGTCATTGCGGCGGAGCTTTTTAGCTCGCTTGGGGGTGAAATTCATCTCACGCACGTGACCCCCAACGGACGCAATATCAACGAGAACTGCGGCGCCCTGCACCCTGAAGTAGTGGCTCGGGAGACCAAGGCGCTGGGCGCCGACCTGGGGATCACCTTCGATGGGGACGCGGACCGCGCGCTCTTCGCCGACGCCCATGGCCAGGTAGTCAACGGGGATGGAGTGATGCTGGTGGCGGCCCGCGATATGCAGGCCAGGGGCGAACTTGCCGGCGATGTAGTGGTGGCGACGACTATGTCCAACATGGGCCTGGAAGCTGCATTGCGCAGCAGCGGTATTCGCATGCTGCGTGCGCCTGTGGGGGACAAGTATGTTCTGGAGATGATGCAAAAACATCAGGCCAGCCTGGGCGGGGAGCAATCGGGCCACATTCTTTTTCTGCGCCGCAGCACCACCGGCGACGGATTGCTCACAGCGCTGGTGTTGCTCGATACGCTGGCGAGATCAGGGAAGCCGCTGCACGAGCTACTGAGCGATCTGCGTGTCTTCCCGCAGGTGATTGTCAATGTGCGGGTGCGCGAAAAACGGCCGCTGGAGCAGATTCCGGCGGTGGTGGAGAGTATTCAGCAGGCGGAGACGGATCTGCATGGCAATGGGCGAGTCGTGGTGCGCTATTCCGGCACTGAGGCCCTGGCGCGGGTGATGATCGAAGCTGAATCGGAGCAGCAGATGCGCGAGCATGCGGAGCGCATCGCGCAGGCCATCCGGGTAGAAATAGGAGTTTGAAGAACCATTATCATCAAGGAAGGAGAGAGCCATGATTACCGCCATTCTTTTGCTCGCCCTCATGCAGCCGCAAGATCCCGGCCTGGGAACTGCCGCTGCGCCGAATCCAAGTACGCCCGCGGTGCGGACGGAAAAGCTCACGCCGGCTGAAGTGAAAGCACTGGCTGATGCCAACCAGGCGGTTGCTGATGCCCAGGACAAGCTGATCCATGCCAAAGCGGCCCTGCAGGGCACAACTGAGGGGATTGAGCAGGCTCATCACGCCAACACGGACTGCGGGTGCTATCTGGAGAGCACGGGACGGGATTACGACAAGGTGGAGTTCAAGGGGGACACGATTGTCATCCACCATATTCATGAGGCGCCAGGTAGCCTCAGCAATAAGACAACGCCGTAAAGAAGTCGTGGGTTTGCTGCAGGCGATCGCCAACAATCCCTTTCCCGATAATTGCTGGTCGATATCGAGAAAACTGTGGTGGGCTGCGCCCTTCTTTTTCGGCCCACGTACGCTGGGGCGAACGTGGGGCACCCGTCCTACTTTCTACGGGTTCTGCTATGACCGAGAGGCCAGGAAGACAAGGGCTCCCGCAGAAGACAGTTTCACTTCAGGTCGCGCCAGTTGGGGCCGGCTCCGCAGTCGACCACGATCGGGACTTTTAGTTCGATCACTGTTTCCATTTCATGACGCACCAGTTGCTTGACTTGGTCAACTTCCTTCACGGGCACATCGAAGAGGAGTTCGTCATGCACCTGCAGCGTCATTTTCGCCTGCAGTTTTTCTTCCCTGAGCCGGCGGTCGATGCGGATCATGGCAATTTTGATCAGGTCCGCCGCCGTTCCCTGCAGCGGCGTGTTCACCGCCGTGCGTTCCGCAAAGCCGCGCAGGTTGGCATTGCGGCTCTGCATATCGGGAATAGGCCGAACCCGGCCGAAGAGCGTACGCACACGCTGCTCCCGCCGCGTTTCTTCGAGCAGGCGATCGATGTAACGACGCACGCCGCTGTATCGCGCGAAGTAGGTCTCGATGTAAAGCCGGGCTACGTTTTGCTCGATGCTGAGTTGCGCGGCCAATCCGAAGGGAGAGATTCCGTAGACAATTCCAAAATTGACGGCTTTGGCGCGATCGCGGGTTTGCTTATCCATGCCCTCAGCCGCAACTCCGAATACTTCGGCGGCGGTCAGGGTATGAATGTCCTGTCCTTCGGCAAAGTCGCGCACCAATAGGGGATCTTCGGAAAAATGCGCCATGAGGCGTAGCTCGATCTGCGAGTAATCCGCGGAGATGAGCAGATTTCCAGGCGCCGCGATGAAGGCTGCGCGAATCTCCCGGCCCAGTTCCGTCTTGATGGGAATATTCTGCAGATTCGGGTTTGTGGACGACAGGCGCCCGGTGGCGGTGCCCACCTGATTGAAGGTAGTGTGGACACGACCTTCGGCATCGGCCAGCAATGGCAAGGAATCAATGTAGTTGGACTTGAGCTTGGCCAGCTGGCGGTACTGCAGCACCTGGCGCGGAACTTCGTTGTGCTCCGCCAACTCTTCGAGGACATCCACGGCAGTTGAGACCACCTTGCCCTTGCCATACTTGAGCGGCTTGGGGAGGTGCATTTTGTTAAACAACACATCGCCCAGCTGCTTGGGTGAATTGATGTTGAAGCGATGGCCGGAACCTTCGAAGATCTGCTCGCTGACGCGGTGCATCTCCACGGTCAAGCGGTCAGCCATAGCGGAGAGAACCGCGCGGTCTATGCGCACCCCGGCCTCTTCCATGCCCAGCAGGACAGGAACGAGCGGCAGATCGATGTCACGATATACCTGGCCGGTATCGAGGGATTCCGCGTCCCCTTTGAGCAGTGGCGCGAGAGTTTGGATGGCGTGAGCCGACGCAGGCAAGAGCTCATCGCCAGATGCCGGCAAGGCTCGCGTGGTGAAGCGTGCGGCCACATCGGCCAGGCGATGCGTGGCGTGCGTGGGATTGATGAGGTAGGAGTAGAGCATCACATCGTCGATGGGCCCAGCCAACCGCAGACCATGGCTCGCCCCGTGACGATCAAGAATGCGCAGCGCTGCTTTGAGGTCGTGTACCGACTTTGGCGTTCGCTCATCGGACAAAAGGCTGCACAAAAACTCCGGAGCGCGACTATCCAGCGCCGGATCGAGTGAGAAGACGAGTATCCGGTCCGACTCCGCAGAGACGGCGATCTTTAATGATTGGGGAGCGGGCTCGGCCTGCTCCGCTGGAGCATCGAAGAGGCCAAGCAGCGACATGGTTTTGAGCTGCGGCTCTTCCTCGATCGCTTCGCTTTCCTCCTCAGCCACCTGTTCGGATGCGGCTTCGAGCAGCGTGGTGTCAAAGGCCAGGGCGAAGCCGTGACCGCGAGCGTGCTCCACGAAGCGGCTCACCTCTTCGGGCGGCGGATCGTGGATGATGGTGAGTGGCGTTGCCTGCTCGTCGGGGGCCAACTCCTTGAGCATGGTGGTGAATTCAAGCTCATTGAAAAGAGCGCGGCATGCACTCACATCCGGGGCCTGGGTACGCATTTGTTCCAGGTCGAGCTCGACCGGCACTTCACAGTGGATGGTCACCAGCTCCTTGCTGAGCAACACCGACTCGCGGTTGTTCTGCAGCGATTCGCGATAGGTCTTGCGTTTCACGTCTGATGCGTGCTCGAGCACGTTTTCGACACTGCCGAATTGCTGGATCAGTTCGACCGATCCTTTATCGCCGATCCCAGGTGCGCCGGGAATGTTGTCGATGGAGTCTCCGCGCAGAGCCATCACGTCGATGACCTGCTCCGGCGCTACCCCGAGTACTTCCACCACCTTGTCGCGGTCGAGGATGAGATTGTCTTTGACGGGATTGAGCACTTTGACGCGACCGGTGACGAGTTGCAGCATGTCTTTGTCATTGGAAACCACGAAGACATCATGATCCTGCGCGGCGGCTTGGCGGGCCAGCGTGCCGATGACATCGTCGGCCTCGAAACCCTCGGATTGCAAGATAGGGATGCGAAAGGCTTCCAGCGCTCGACGGATGAAGGGCAATTGCTGCGCCAAGTCAGGAGGCATCTCGGTGCGGTTGGCCTTGTACCCGGCGTAATCGATCTCATCAAAGGTCTGGGTCTTGATGTTCCATTTGCGCACCGTGGCCATGCTGCGCGCACGCTCATCGCGGAAGACGGCGCCGCTGACATCGAAGACGGCAGCAAAGAACTCCGGTTGAAAATCGCGGCGGAGCTTGTTGATCATGTTGACGAAGACAAAGGTAGCCGCAGTCGGCACGCCGGTGCGCGTGGACATGGGACGCTGGCGCTGCATCGCGTGATAGGCGCGAAAAATAAATGACATCGCGTCCAGCAGGAAGACTGGTTTCTTTGGCTCCGGGTTTTTCAACTTCGCGGGCAGAGTGGTGGGCGCAGCCATGAGTCAGTCGAACAGATTCTTGATCTGATTCATATCGAAGGTGATTCCCTTTCCCGCGTGCGAGAAGGTGTCGTTGCGTAGAAGCTGCCCGTCCTCATAGCGGTAGTGCGGTCCTGCGGGTCGACGACCCGGATTTCCTCGATACCCATGACGCGGTAGTCTTGGAGTTTTCGCTTCAGCCGCTGTACGGTGTCTTCGGGAGACAGAACTTCAAAGACAGCAACCGGAGGGTGGGTGATGATCTGTTCCCTCGGTTGACTGCGATCGAGCACGGAGACATCTGGAACACGATAGCGGGTCGGTGCTACCCAAACCCGCAACGACGGCAACGCGAGAACGTTCCATTCCTTTTCGTGTTGCGCAAACCAGGCAAGAATCGCCCCGTGCCAGGATGCGTGATCGAACTCTGCAGCCGGGCGTTCCTCAATCTTTCCGTCCACGTACTCGGCATCGGGCTCGTAAGAGGAGCGCAAGTAGACCTCAACCGGAACATGAGTCGTTGTCGCCACAGTGACCTCCACCCCCTCTCTTGAGAATACCGCTCCAAGGGATGGGTTGTCGCTTTCATACAATCGGATCTGTGCTGGTCTCCGACTTCGACTTCGAGCTTCCGCCAGAACGAATCGCGCAAGAGCCGCCAGCCGAACGCGGGGAGAGCCGCATGCTCCTCCTGGACCGGGAGAGCGGAGCATGGCAGGACTCGTGGTTTCACCGGCTGCCCGAGTTGCTGCGCGACGGGGATGTGCTGGTATTGAACGACAGCCGCGTGATCCCTGCACGGCTGTTCGGCGCGCGTCCAGGAAGTAGTGGCAAGGTGGAAGTGCTCCTCACTGAGCAGGTAAGCAACTGGGAATGGCGAGCGCTGACGCGTCCGGCGCGCAGGATGGCGGTGGGACAGGAGCTGGCTTTCGCGGCGCCCGACGGCGACGTGCGACTGCAGGCTGCGGTTGTGGCGGACGGCGAGTTCGGCGAACGCCTTCTTCGCTTCACGCCGGTGGATGATTTTTTCGCCCGGCTGGAGCTGCTGGGGCATGTGCCGCTCCCCCCATATATTCGCCGTCATGACCAGCCGCTCGATCGTGAGCGTTACCAGACCATCTTCGCGCGGCAACGCGGATCGGTCGCCGCGCCCACCGCCGGCCTGCACTTCACCCCGGAGATTCTGGAGCGAATCCGCGCGCGCGGTGTGGTGATCACCTACCTGACCCTGCATGTCGGACTGGGAACATTCCAGCCCGTGAGGGTGGCAGAGGTGGCGGAGATTCACCTGCACACGGAAAGATATTCCATGCCCGCGGAGACGGCCGAGGCGGTCAACCGGGCGCTCCTCGACGGCCGGCGCATCGTTGCCGCCGGCACGACGACGGTACGGACGTTAGAGCACTGCGCGCGCATCGGCAGAATGGAAGCGCATAGCGGCGCAACCAACATTTTTCTATCCCCGGGCTCACGCCTGAACGTGGTGGGGGCGCTGCTGACCAATTTTCATCTGCCCCAGTCGACGTTGCTGATGCTGGTGAGCGCCTTTGCCGGGAAAGATAAGACACTGGCCGCTTATCGCCATGCAGTCGAAACGGGTTATCACTTCTTCTCCTACGGTGACTGCATGTTCATCGCCTGACCAAAATGCCGTTCGGCGTTGAGGCGGGCGCGTTCCAGAGCGGCCTCCACCTCCAGCCTCTTGGCCTCGATCATCTGCGGGTCTTCACTCTGGGGCACCTCGACATTCCGTCCCCAGCTGATGGCTACGCGAGAGAAGGGCTTGGGGATGAGGAAGCGATCCCACGACCGCAGCATCCAGGCTTTCTCAGGATGGGCGTAGAAGATGCCGATGGAGTAGCCGGTGAGCTGGGCCAGCTTCACCGCACCAGGCTTGACCCTATAGACCGGGCCACGCGGGCCGTCCGCGGTAAAGACGGCCGGATGCCCACGCTCGACTGCCTTGGCCAGCGCCCATAGGCCGCTTCCTCCGGATCGCGTGCTGGATCCGCGCGCGGTTAGAAAACCTAGATGTTCAATGGTGCGCGCAATCAGTTCGCCGTCGAAACTGAGGCTGATCAGCACGGCGGGCTTGAATCGAGCGTGAAAATAACAGGCGCAGGGAATAAGGCAGCGATGCCAGAAACACCACACCTGGAGAGCCGGCGGTACAGCCGGTTCGGCTCCCGGTTCCACCACCACCTCGTAGCGCAAGGTGCGATGGAGCCCGCGCAATAGCAGCGCCACCAGACGGGGAACAATCTCAAGGGTAATCCGCTGACTGAAAGTGAAGCTCGGGGCGGAGTCGGTCACGGGGCGATTTTACAGGCTGGGGTACGACAGCTACTTTGGTAATAGGCGACCCTGGGCCACTCCGTCGCTTGTTTTGTTGCAGATAGCTGCCTGCTGCCGGAGGCGATTGAGGGCGCTCACGGCCGAGGTAACCAGAGACGCGATCGAGTGGGGATGCGCGCTGCCCCCTTCGTCGGCGGGTAATAGTGAGATTGGCGCATTTCCGCCGGGCCCGGGCTCACGTATACCAATACTCATTATGGCTACACACAAAATTGCTCTGACTTCGCGTGACTATTCTCTGCCTAGATCTGGAACCAAGCCGTCCCTGGACGACAAGCTCGATAGAGTGTTCCAAATGGCGGAGCATATGGACGCCAGATGTGTCTACATGCTCGACGCCGCAGCACATCGGCGGCGGCACAGCTTAGCAGCCAGGTAGCACGGGGTGACTGTTTCCTTCAGCTAAAACCTCAACGTTTGGTTCTGCTACGGACGGCCGATACAGGTTGCCGAGAACCTAACGTAGGAGAGCTGAAGACCCAGGACTGACGTCTGGACTACGTCCTGGGCAATTCTCAGCCGTCCCTGCGGAGCCTGTGTCATAGCAGAACCCAATAGGAACAGGGAGGGTGCCCAGGTTCGCAAAAGCGTACCTGGGCCGAAACGATGGGGCGACCCGGGTTTCCTGCACGCGGGACCAAGAAACAGCCGCCTGTGCGGTTTGCATCAAGGAAAGCCGCATAAAGTTCATCAACGCCATCGCATTTGCTGAATCCGCAAATCGGCTTTTGGATGGCAAAAGCATTCTTCGCTCCTGCTACAACACACACTCCTGCGGACTTATCTTGCCGAACGGCAGACTCTCACCCGGACATTCGACGCCGTGAGCTGTGGCGAATACGAACGGCTTTAACAGGCTGCGGAAAAACTCTGCACCGGGCGGGAAAGCAATACCTCAGGGGCTAAAGCCCAACGTATTCTCAATCGTTTACGGCCCGACTAAAGTCGTGCCCTGATACAAAACATGAGTTTTTCCGCAGCCTGTTAAGCCCGCTAAGGCAAAGATAGAACGCGGCGGCCGGCACGGCCTCGCTGATAGCATCTCTGATGTGCCACTGACTCTGGATACGTCTCTGCAGTTCGTCAAGGGTATAGGCCCGCGCATAGCCCAAGCCCTGCAGGACAAGCGCATCGCCACCATTGAAGACCTGCTCTATCATCTGCCCTTCCGTTATGAGGATCGCCTTCGCCCGCAAGCCATCGAGGAATTAGTTCCGGGGGAGATGGCAAGCCTGATCGGCGAAGTGCGCGCCATGAACCTGCTGCGTACGCGACGCATGCCCATCTTCGAAATGACCGTCAGCCAGGGCCTGGGCAAGGTCAAGTGCATGTGGTTTCACGGAACCTATCTGAAAGATCGCTTCAAAGCCGGACAATGGGTGGCCCTATACGGAAAAGTAGAGGCTTCGCGCAGCAGTAATAGCTTCAAAATGATCCAGCCACAGGTGGAGGTGCTGCCCGACGACCACGACGACGAGGAGTCCAAGCTGCTGGAAGTAGGCCGCATCACCCCGGTTTATGAGTCGCTGGGCAATAAGCTGGCTTCGCGTTGGCAGCGGCGCATCCTGTGGAGAGTGCTGGAGGAACTGAAAGGTCGCATCCCGGAGACCCTCCCGGAGGCACTTTGCCGCAGATTGGAGATGCCCAGCCGTGAAGACGCGCTGCGCTGGGCGCATTTTCCCGAGCCGGGAACTGCGATGAGCCAGCTCCAGGCCTGGGCCACGCCGGCACAGAAGCGATTGATATTCGAAGAGCTCTTCTACCTCGAACTAGGCCTGGAGTTGAAGCGGAAAAAATTCCGCCAGCGGCAGGGCATCCCCTTTGAAACCAATGAAGCAGTGCGGGCAGCGTTGCGGCAGGTCCTTCCCTTTCACCCCACCAAGGCGCAAAAGACCGCGTTGGGGGAGATTGTGGCCGATATGCGAGGGCCGGAGCCGATGCGGCGGCTGCTGCAAGGTGATGTGGGATCGGGAAAGACCATCGTGGCCCTGCAGGCCATGCTGGTGGCCATCGAAAACGGCTACCAGGCAGCCCTGATGGCGCCCACGGAGATCCTGGCTACGCAGCACTTCCTGGGGGCGCGCAAGCTGCTGGAGCGGTCGCAGCAGCGCTACAAGGTGGTGCTGTTGACCGGGTCGCTGGACGAAGATCGGAAACGTGCCAACCGGGGGATGATCGCGCGTGGCGAGGCGCAATTGGTGATTGGCACCCATGCCCTGATCGAGGAGCGGGTAGATTTCGCCAAGCTGGGGCTGGTGGTGGTCGATGAGCAGCATCGCTTCGGTGTCTTACAGCGTTTCCGGTTGATGAAGAAGCCGAATGCCGGCGAACCGGACGTTCTGGTCATGACGGCAACGCCGATCCCCAGAACGCTCGCTCTTTCGCTGTACGGCGATCTCGATCTCAGCGTGCTGGACGAATTGCCTCCCGGCCGAACGCCAATCGTGACCCGCCAAGTCTCGGACGATCTGGCGGGCGAGGTATGGGAGTTGGTGCGCGAACAGGTGCGGCTGGGGCACCAGGCGTACGTGGTCTACCCGGTCATCGAAGGCGCTAAAGAGGACCAGCCGGAATTGGATTTTGCTGCCGGCGAGCCCCCGGGACAGGCGGAAGACGATGCCGCACCGGCCGTCCGTGGAGGGAAAAAAGGCGCGGCCCCCGGTCTGTTATTCAAACCGGTTTCCTCCCCTTCGGCGCCCTCGCTAAAGGCTGCGACCGAGATGTACCAGGAGTTGAAGGCGGGTGCGCTCAAAGGCCTGCGCCTGGGCCTGTTGCATGGACGAATGGATGCCGACGAGAAGGAGATCATCATGCGCCGCTTTCAGCGGCGGGAGGTGGATGTGCTGATCGCCACCACCGTCATTGAAGTCGGCGTCGATGTGCCAAACGCAACCATGATGGTGATTGAGCATGCGGAGCGTTTCGGGCTGGCACAGATGCATCAATTGCGGGGGCGCGTGGGTAGGGGGCACGCCCGGTCCTATTGCATCCTCATGACAGGGGGAAAGGTCTCGCCTCAGGCGGTGGAGCGCCTGGCAGCCATGGTGCGCACGCAGAATGGATTCGAACTCGCCGAACTGGACTTGCAGCTGCGCGGGCCGGGAGAGTTCTTTGGTACCCGGCAAGCGGGGATCCCGGATTTTCGCGTGGCAAACCTAGTACGCGACCGTGCTCTTCTGGAACTGGCAAAGGCGGAGTCGGCATCGTTCGTATCGCTTGCCGACGAGGTGACGGAGGAGGAAAAGAGCAGGGTGTGGAACCGGCTGCGAGAGGCCTGGCAACGCCGGTATGGCCTGGTGGACGCCGGGTGAAACTAGGAGCACTTAAAGACTAAACACACTCTGCACAGAAGCCTCACCCAGTACACAGGCGTTCTCACCAGGGCTAAAAGCCCGGTAAGTTGTCAGATTGAGCGTTCTCGCGGGTTTGAAAACCCGCTCCCCCGGACTTAACAGGCTGCGGAAAAACTCGCTTTCGGGGCAGGAAAGACGTACCTCAGGGGCTAAAGCCCGACGTATTTTCAATCGTTTATGGCCCGACTAAAGTCGTGCCCTGATACAAAGCAAGAGTTTTTCCGCAGCCTGTGAAATCCGGGGCTGGCACAGCTTGGCCCGAAGACACTTGGTGCTGAGCTATTGGATCGGAACGACGGCGCAGATACGCCGGGAGATTCGATTCCGATCAGGCATGGGGTAGGAAATCAGAGGACCGGGGAGCCCGAAAGAGCCAGCTTACCGTCGCCTGCGACCTGACCTTCCATTTTTGACACGGCCCCGCGAACATCCTTGGGCTGAAGATGGCGGCTGATCCAGCTTCTTGCCGGCCGCTCGACAAGCCTCTTGGTCAGCAGCGCAGCAATGATCAACAGAAGGTAAGAGATCCAGGGATCGAAGACGATCAAGCCACTCTTCTCCAGCAGATGGTAATCGTGGAGCAGCGTCCAGAGATTGAAGTGCAACAGGTACAAGCAGTAACTCGCCTCGCCGATGGCGATGAAGGGAAGCAGGCCAAAGAAACTCGCAATCGGATTACGGCCGGCCAGGCAAAGGACTACGCCCGCGAAAAGGGGCATGAGCAGGCCGTCGTGCATCATCGCGTAGGGCAGGCGGTCGCCTACGCAAAGAAGCAGGTAGAGTGCCACGAAGGCGAAGATACCTAACGCCAGTCGCTTGCGGCTCTCGGGCCGAATTTTTTCGTTCAAAAATCCCAACCCCATGCCAAACAGAAAGGAGAAGAGGTGTTGCAGCGGCATGAATTTCAACGCCCGCATCCAGACGCCCACGGAATAGCGGTCAGGATGCGGGTCGCCATCCGGATTGAAGTGCATGTAGAGCCCGGGAAGCACCAGGCCACAGAGCCATACAGCGGCAAGGATCAGCAGCATAGTCCTCACCTGGCGCGGACGGCGGCGGGTGATCAGCCAGGGAAACAAGAGATAGAAAAACGCCTCGGTAGACATGGTCCACGCCGGAGTATTCCAAAACGTCTCCAGGGCGGGATGCCATCCCTGCAGCAGCAGTGGAGTGAGAATCAACCCCAGGCCGAAGTCCAGCCGGGTGTGAGCGTGTACCTCCTGCGCCAGCATGCCCACGGAGAGCAGCAAACTGAAGGCATAGACGGGATAGAGGCGGGAGAAGCGAGCGGACCAAAAGCTACGCGCGGTGAGCGCGCCACGCTGGGCACGCTCGGCATAGTTATAAGTGAGGATGAAGCCGGAGAGCATCAGGAAGAAGCTGACGGAAATGTATCCACCGTTAACAACCGGGCTCAACGGACCGAACGAATGGGGATCGGCAAAATGGAAAAAGACCAGATTGAGGGCGGCAAAACAGCGGATGCCGGTGAGTGCCGGTAATTGGGAGCGGCGCGGAGCCGCAGCCGGCTGCACCAACATTGGACCTGTCGGAGCCTGAACCTGCGCCGTTGCCTGCACCCGGGGGGCCGAGCGTTCTGTGGCCTGAAGTGTGGGGCCCGTAGGGCGTTCCGCGAGTGTGCTCTGGGGAGTCAGGCGGTCACCAGGGAGCCGACCTTTTCTCCGCTCACCACACGCAGGATGTTTCCAGGGCGGTTCATATTGAAAATGATCATGGGCAAATTATTGTCCTTGCACAGACTCACCGCAGTGCTATCCATTACCTTGAGACCGAGCCGGAGGATTTCCATGTAAGTAATCTGCTCGAATTTGACGGCATCTTTGGTAATAACAGGATCGGCGTCGTAAATCCCTTCCACTTTAGTGGCCTTTAATAGGACGTCCGCTTTGATCTCCATGGCTCGAAGTGAGGCAGCGGTATCTGTGGAAAAGTATGGATTTCCCAGGCCGGCGGCAAAGATGACAACCCTTCCCTTCTCCAGATGCCGGATGGCCCTCCGGCGGATGTACGGCTCGGCCACTTGGTTCATCTCGATTGCGGACATGACGCGGGTCTGGACTCCGCACTTTTCCAGAGCATCTTGAAGAGCGAGCGAATTGATCACCGTAGCCAGCATCCCCATATGGTCGGCAGAAACGCGGTCCATCATGCGGGCCTGATCGGCCACGCCGCGGAAGAAATTGCCCCCGCCCACGACAATGGCTACTTCTACGCCAAGATCCCGAACTGCCAGGATCTCCAGGGAGATTTCATGGAGTTTGGCAACATCCACACCGAAGCCGCGGTCCGCCGCCAGTGCTTCTCCCGACAGTTTGAGCAGGACTCTTTTGTACATTCAAGCAAAGTATCGCACATCCAGGACGAGCCGCTATCCCTTGATTAGGGGGGATTTGCGATCCATTTTGCTACGAATTCGTAGGCGGTTGACCCATACACCAAAGCCCCAAGCTAGCGGATCTTTTGATGAAGCGGAAACGGGATTGGTTGGACGAGAATGGTTTGGGATCGTCGGCAGTGGCGTGCGGTCCAGTTCACCCAGGACTGACGTCCTGGGGCATTCTCAGTCGTCCCCTTCGACAAGCTCAGGGCAGGCTCTGCGGGACTTGACGTGGTTGTCTGGCGGACTCGTCAGGCCGGAACGCATGTTAGAGGTTTGAACCGTCTGAAGATGGAGGAGGGCCGGGGATCCCCCGGCCCTCGTTGTACGTTTCTAGTGGCAGACGCTATTCGGCGGTATTGGGCTTGATCTGGGCGACGGTCCAGACCGGATCGCCGACCTTGAAGCGCGCGAAGCGGCGCACGCTGAGGTTCTCGCCCAACTTGCCGATCTTCTGCGCGATCAAGTCCTTGATGGCGAAGGACTGATCCTTGATGAAGGGCTGTTCCAGGAGGCAAACTTCCTCGTAGAACTTGCTCATCTTGCCTTCCACGATCTTCTCGATCACCGGGGCAGGTTTACCGGTGGCTGCAGCCTGGGACCGGTAGATGTCCTTCTCCCGCTCCAGATCTTCGGTGGTGACGTCCTCGCGGCGAATATAGCGCGGATCAGTAGCCGCGATATGCATCGAGATGTCCTTCAACAGCTCCTGAAAATCCTCCGTCCGAGCAACAAAGTCACTCTCGCAGTTGATTTCGATCAGCACACCGATCTTGCCTCCGGCGTGGATGTATGTGCCGACAGCCCCTTCGGAGGTGCTGCGGGACGCCTTCTTGGCTGCGGAAGCCATGCCCTTTTTCCTTAGAACTACAACCGCCTGGTCCAGATCGCCCTTAGCTTCCTGAAGCGCGTTGCGGCAGTCCATCATCGGCGCGCCAGTCTTCTCGCGAAGCTCCTTGACCTGTGCGGCAGAGATATTTTCACTCACGGTTGACATCCTCTTGCGATTCCTTTGCTGGCCTGTGAACAGACCGTAAAAGCGGTTTAACAATCACTGTGGCCTGATAAAGATCGCGAGGAGTGGTTTTCCATGGGGGAAAACCACGTCGAGGCCTTTTGCTTCGGTCTACACCAATGTTAAACCGCTGTATCCCCGGTTACGAATGGGGGTATGGGGAAAGATTCAGTGAAGCGTAGAAGTGCAGATGCGTTAGATAGTTCGCTCGGCGACTTCGGGCTCGTCGACGGCGATCACCCCTGGTGCCTTGCGGATGCCTCCCCCGAGTGCGGCTTCCAGATCGACCACTTCGCCTTCACCGGATGGCTCATCGGCACCGGCTTCGACACCAGAATCTTCCACAGGAGCGGCCTCAAGCTGCGCATCGGCGGTTACGCCAGCATCGGCGGCGCGCTTGTCGCCAGCCATCTGCACCCCTTCCACTACCGAGTCGGAGATCTTGGAGGTAAACAGGCGGATGGCACGCAGCGCGTCATCATTGCCAGGAATTACGTAGTCGACCACCGTGGGATCGCAATTGGTATCCACCACAGCGACCACCGGGATGCCCAGCTTGCGCGCTTCCTTCACAGCGATGGCTTCGTTGTTTGAATCGACCACGAAGAGAGCATCGGGTAACCGGCGCATATTCTTGATGCCTGCCAGGTTGGCCTGCAGATGCTTGCGTTCCCGCTCCAGTCGAATGACCTCTTTTTTGGTCAGCAGCTCATAACGGCCATCGGTGGCCATTTCATCCAGTTCCTGCAGGCGCTTCACGGACTTTTGTACCGTGATCCAGTTGGTCAGCAGTCCACCCAGCCAGCGCTGGTTGATGTAGAACATGCCGCAGCGGTTTGCCTCTTCGGCAATCGCATCCTGGGCCTGTCTCTTGGTGCCAACAAAGAGGATGACCTTACCCTGCCCGGTGAGGTCGGTAACGAACTTGCTTGCTTCCTTGAACATCTTCAAGGTTTTTTGCAGATCAATGATGTAGATCCCGTTACGCTCGCCGAAGATGTATTCCTTCATCCGCGGGTTCCAACGCTTGGTCTGATGCCCGAAGTGGACTCCCGCTTCGAGCAACTCCTTCATCGTGATAGTGGCCAAACTACCTCCTCTTGAATTGCATTCCGGCATGGCCGGAATTGATTTCCCTCGCCCGCTCCAGAAAGCTGGGGCGGGGAAGATTTTTGACTCAATGACAACGACTCACCGCATGCGTCCCCGGAAACGATCTGCTGTCACCGGCAGAAGCTTTACCGTTTGCTGAACTGGAAGCGCTTGCGGGCGCCCTTCTGTCCGTACTTCTTGCGTTCTTTAATGCGCGCGTCGCGGGACAGCAGACCGTCAGCCTTTAATGTCTTGCGCAGCTCCAGGTTGAACTCGAGCAGAGCGCGGGCGATTCCCATCTTGACCGCATCCGCTTGGGCGGAGACGCCACCACCCTTGACGGTGGCCAACACATCGAAATTGGCGGTATGCTCGGTCAGCTCCAGTGGCCGCTTGGCGGAAACCCGTTGCTGATGGGTAACGAAATAAGTCTCAAAAGGCTTCTGATTGACAACAAAGTTGCCGCTGCCGGGGCGCAAGAAAATGCGCGCTACGCTAGCCTTGCGACGCCCCGTTCCGTAGTACTGAACCAAATCTGCCATGTCCGTCCTATTCTTTGCTGTGTACTAGCGGAGTGCGGTTAGCGAGCCGACAACTCCAAAACCTCAGGCTGCTGAGCCTGGTGGGGGTGCTTATCGCCCCGATAAACCTTGAGCTTGGTCCCCATCTGGCGGCCCATCTTGCTCTTGGGCAGCATGCCCTTGATGGCGTCTTCGACAATCTTCTCCGGCCGCCGGGCTATGAGGCGCACAAAGGACTCTTCGCGCAGGCCGCCAGGAAAACCGGTGTAGCGACGGTAGACCTTTTGCTGGCTCTTAAGCCCGGTGAGCACGATCTTTTCCGCATTGACGACGATTACGTGATCACCCATATCGATAAAGGGTGTGTACTTAGGATTTTTCTTGCCGGCCAACATGCTGGCGGCTTCCGTCGCCAGGCGACCCAGAGTCTTGCCGCTGGCGTCGACCACAAACCATTTGCGGGTGATATCGTGCGAGCTCGGAAAATACGTAGACATCGTTCCCATTTCTCCCAGGGGAACCCCTGTTTCGGGCGAGCGTTGCACACCGACGCAAAATTCGCGGCCGGCAACTGCTTTCCCGCAAACGAAAGGTTCAGATCGCTTGAGTGGCGAAGATTCAATTTAGAGCGGTTTCATATGGAATCGCTCAAAGCGCTTCTTCGGTTCGCTTTCCTGGCAGGCTACCTGGGCTCGCTCAATCTTCAGATCGATTTGCTGTGAAGTCGCTTCCCGGACTAGCCGGGACTTCACCTCGTCGGATCGGACGGCGACTACAGAGGGCCGGACGCGGCACTGCGCAAGAAGTTCAGAGTAACGCATTTGGGCAACGCCGTCAACGGGGGTGGCGTTACTCATCGCACACAAAAGAGGCATTTCCGCCTCATTCCAAACACCATACGCTTAGCTTGGAATATAGCGGAGGTTCCCCCCTCGTATGACACAACGTGCCTCTGAATCCTTGGTAGCTGTGCTTATCCGCATCGGGTTGTTGCTGGCCCTGGCCATCATGTTGATGGCCGAAAATGCCCAAGCCCAATCGCTGCCTGTTTCGGCCGGATCGCACCCATGCCGGGCCAGCAGCCCCACAAGCTTGCACCTGCAAGTTCAGGCTGCCGGCGCTCGAACTTACCGGATGGCGTAGCTCGCTGCCGGCACGTACGGGCAAGGAGACCGAATGAAGTTTGAAAAGCAACTCTCGTCGCTTATGACCGCGGCCTTACTGTGCGGAACTTTGACCACACTTTCGAGCGCCCAGCCGACGGCTGGGAGCGAGGTGGTGGTTCCCGCCCCGGCACCGGCTGCAGTCTCCGCAACGAGCCCTGCAGTTTCGGCGGCGGATGCGGCTCTGGTCAAGTCAACTCCTCCTCTCACTGAGGACGCTCTGCGCGCCCGCTACGTCGGCAAGCTGGTGTTTCTGCGTGGTTCCTACCTCGGCGATGACCTCAATTTCGACCAGAATGGCAAGGTAAACGGTTCGCCCACTGTCGCCTCTTTTACGCTTTCTGCCTTCGAGGTCAAGAAAGTGAAGCTTTCCAAGCACAAGCTGGAGATTGAGGCCGATCGCTATGGGCTGCACTACTTTGGCGCGCTGCCCTACGAAGACGAAAGCAAGTCCTTCGATAAGGTCAAGATCTCGAAAAAGCCGGTTCATATCTCCATTGACCGCGAGCTTATCGTCGTCCCCAAGGTGAAGAAGGATAAGAAGAAAAATGAGCCTACGCCACAGGAGATCGCAGCGGCCCAGACGCTAAAAACCAGGGATGATGCGGGTGCAACGGCACCGCCAAAACCGGCCACCAGCGGGGCCACGGTGGAGACCTACGAGGCCCTGGCAGCGGTCTCGCCGGCGCACAGCGCCATGCTCATGAATAAGGCGCTGGACAACATCTTTGCCAGCGAGATCGACCCGCTTATGCTGTCCCATCTGCCCGAGTACTGGCAGGAATACTTCAACAGCAAGAGCCAGCACCGCCCATACATGCCCGCCGATGCCAGCATCAAGGTGGTCAGCGAAGGCATGACGCCGCCCAAGGTTCTGAACAGCATCGATCCGAGCTCGAATGAATATGCCCAGAAATACGGGATCGCGGGCATGGAGCTGTTGCGTACGGTGGTCGATGCCTCGGGGATTCCGCGGCAGATTGCGATCGCCCGGCCCATCGGCTTCGGACTCGACGAGAAGGCAGTGGACGCGGTCAAGAACTCGCACTTTCAGCCGGCGATGCTGAATGGGCAGGCCGTGCCGGTGGTGATCGACATGGTCGTCACCTTCCGCATCTACTCCAACCGGACCAAGCCGGGTTCGGTGCCGAAGGGATCGAAGGATGCGGTTTTGGCGGCGTCTGTGTCTGACGCGGGTGGCGATGCTACTCTGAGCCGGTGAGCCAACGCTTTCTCAACCTCATCCGGAGTGGGCAAACGGCGGAAGTCGCCGCCGCTGCGGAAGAAGATCCATCGCTTATTGCTTGCAGAGACGCCCAGGGCGTCTCTGCTTTTTTGTGGACCATTTATAACCAGCAGCCGCTGATCAGAGATTTCCTGCTCTCCCATCTCCCAGCGCTGGATGTATTCGAGGCATCCGCACTGGGCGACTGCACCCGCCTCGAGCCACTGCTGGAACACGACCCCATGGTGGTTCACACAACCTCGGCCGACGGGTGGGCTCCTCTCCACCTCGCAGCGGCATTTGGCGGGCCCCAGGCAACAACCCTGCTGCTTGCCCACGGAGCCCATGTACACCGGTTCTCGCACAACCCAATGCGCAATCAGCCACTGCATGCATGCATCGCGTTGAGCTGCGACCTGGAGACGGTGCGCATCCTGATTGCCCAAGGAGCGGACGTAAACATGACCCAGGCGGGAGGCTACGCGCCCCTGCACCAGGCAGCGGCTGCAGGGCTGGAAGAGGTGACTAAGATTCTTCTTGAAGCCGGGGCACACCCGGATGTGCGCTGCGACCAGGGAAAGACTCCGGCCGACTATGCTCGCGAGCGGGGTCATGAAGGTGTGTTACAGCGGATTGAAAGCTGCAAACCTTAGGCCCGGCTTAGTACCGGGCGAAAGCATTTGAAACAAATCATTTTCGGCCCAAATACGCTGGTGCGATCGAGGGACACCCGTCACTTTCCTTGGGTGTGGTTAGATCCGGGACGCTGGTTGAGATTGCGTCTACTCGTAGGCCAGGGCCTCGATTGGATCCTTTCGGGCGGCTTTCAGTGCGGGGTAACTTGCACCCACCAACGCGCCGGCAAAAGCGATCAACGTAGCAGCAATCAACCAGCCAAGACTGATGGGAAACGGCTGAGTTGGCAGGCGAACACCCATCGCGGTCTTTATGAGAAAGGCCGCGCCGATACCCAGAAGGATACCAACCAGGGACAGGAACGCTGTTTCCCGCAAGACAAGATTGACGATGTAGGTTTGAGAAGCGCCTAAGGACTTTAGAATCCCAATCTCACGGGTTCGCTCGAGCACAGCGGTGTACATGGCCTGGAAAATGACGAGAAAGCCAACCACCACGGCGATACCGATCACGATGTGTAGTGCGATGTTGAAACCGGGCAGGTGTTCCGGCGTCAACATGGAGAGAACCTCCTGGACGGTTTGCACCTGGTACGCGGAAAGCCCTGGAACGGCCTGTATTTCCTGCTTTATGAGAGCTTCATTGTCCGGATTGTCGGCCTTTATATAGAAGAGGGTGGCATTATTCTCCGCGCCTAGCAAAGCACCCAGCGTCTTGATCTGCAGGAACTTCCGGCCGCCTTTGCCGTGCTCGACGATACCGCAGATGTGAAAGGTGTGATTGAGGATGGGAATATCGTCGCCCACGCGGTAGCCTTTGCCGCTGCGGGCGAAAAAGTCATCCACGATCACGTCATTCGGATCCTGAAATGGACCCCCAGAGACAAAGACGAAAGGCCGCAGGGCGTTGAAACTCTGGTAGTCGATGCCCCAAATCGTCTCTACCGCGGTTTGTGTGGAGAGCTGTTGAATGACGGGGGACGCGACCACGACATGGGGCAGCTTGCGCAGCACGTCGGCAATCTTCGCTGGAGCCGGCGCGCCACTCACGCCTACGAGGAATGTCTGATTAGGGGGGCGAACGATGAGGTCCGCTCCAATACCGTTCGTCTGGGTGCGGTTGCCTTGGATCATGCCCACCATGATGCCAACGATCGAGAGGATCATGGTGACCTCAATGGCCACCGCTAGTATGCTGATCGACGACCGCAAGGGGCGGTGTAGCAAATTGCCAATGACTAACCTATTCATGCTATTCGCCTGACTGAGCCGAGTGTAGCAAAATTGCGTGGTAGCTTAATCCGCTCCCTGGGGAACACCGGTCCGTTAACTCAAAAGATGCTGTAGCGCGCACAAACTAAAGGGTTATCGGGAATCGCTTTTGCACTGGCAGGAGTGCGGCAGTATGGTTGAGAATGGCAGCGTAGGGTCATGCCAGAGGATAGCCGAGCCGGCTATTCCGTAGCCCGCAGGACCATAACTGACGTTCCTACATCGGCGCCGGACCCGCGTTCTTCTTCGATGGAGCCATCGCTTTGAATCGATGGGTGTAATGCATGGGGAATTTCGGAGACACATTACGGCAAGAGCGCGAATTCCGCGGGATCACGCTGGACGCCATTACGCGGGTTACGAAGATCAGCAACCGTCACCTGGTAGCCCTCGAACAGGAGCACTTCGATGTTCTCCCGGGTGGGGTATTCAACAAGAGCATGGTGCGAGAGTACGCGCGGGTCGTAGGCCTCGATCAGGAAGAGTGGGTCGGACGCTATCTCTCGGCCCACCAATCGACAGGGGACACAGCGGACGAAGACGGCTGGATGCGTTTTGCTGAAAATGCCAGTAAAGCCCGCAGCGAGGTTGGAGCAGGGAACCGTCCCGATCAGCGGCTTCGGTGGACGGGAATTGGGGTACTGCTGCTGCTGGTAGCCGGCCTCAGTTGGTTTGTATGGAGCTATGTTCACAAGAAAATGTCGCTGGCGACGCCAGCGCAGGCTACCCATACCACAGCGGTGCTTTCTTCGCATTACGCAACAGCCAACCTCCTCTCGACAAGGGTCATGGAGAAGGGTCCCGGAGGCGCCTTTGCCTCGCTGATCCCCCTCTGATACCGTCTTAAGTAGACTTTTAAAGTCGGGCGGCCTAGCTTGGCCGCTCTTGCTCATGAGCGCCTAATTAGATTCACGGCGGACAGGTACGCTCGATCCTGCACATCGGGTAAAGACCGCTGAGATTTTCTTCAGGGAATGAATAACAGGAGGAAGCTGCTTTGCCACATCACGATAGATTTCTATTCACGTCCGAGTCGGTAACGGAAGGACATCCGGATAAGATTGCGGACCAGATTTCCGACGCGATTTTGGATGCCTGCCTGGCACAAGACCCCTTCAGCCGTGTAGCGTGCGAGACTCTGACCGCCACGGGCCTGGTGGTTATTGCGGGCGAGATCACGACCAAGGCATACGTTGACTTCCAATCGCTGGTGCGGGGAGTGGTGGCTTCGATCGGCTACGATAACGCGTTGTATGGCTTTGATTCCAATACCTGCGCCGTCATCTCCAGCATCAATAAACAGTCTGGCGATATCGCCATGGGCGTGGACACAGGTGGGGCGGGCGACCAGGGCATGATGTTCGGCTACGCCACGAATGAAAATGCAGACCTGCTGCCGACCCCGATCTCCCTGGCGCATAAGCTTACCCAAAAGCTGACGCAAGTGCGGAAGAGCGGGCTGCTTTCCTATTTGCGGCCAGATGGCAAGAGCCAGGTGACGGTGGAGTATGACAAGGATATGAACCCCGTCCGAGTGGACGCCGTGGTTATCTCCACCCAGCATTCCGAGACCATCAGCACTGAAGAGCTGCGCGCCGACATCCTGAAGCATGTGATCCAGGCCACCCTGCCCTCCAAGCTGCTCGATGCCGACACCAAGTACCACATCAACCCCACTGGCCGGTTTGTGATCGGCGGTCCCATGGGCGACACCGGTCTGACCGGACGGAAAATCATCGTCGACACGTACGGTGGCATGGGTCGCCACGGCGGCGGCGCATTCAGCGGCAAGGATCCGACAAAGGTGGATCGCTCGGCGGCGTATATGGCTCGCTATATTGCCAAGAACATAGTGGCGGCGGGGCTGGCGAAGCGTTGCGAAGTGCAGTTGGCTTACGCGATCGGCGTCGCGGACCCGGTTAGCGTATTGGTGGAAACCTTTGGCACGGGAGAGGTCGACTCCGGCACCCTGCAACAGGTGGTCCGGGAAAACTTCAGGCTAACGCCGAAGGGCATTATCGAGAGCCTCGACCTGCGCCGGCCGATCTATCGCAAGACGGCCGCTTACGGTCACTTCGGACGGGCCGATGCGGACTTCACGTGGGAGGCTACGGATAAAGCGCAAGCGCTACGCGATGCGGCCGGCCTTAAGGGGAAAGCTCAGCTGGTGGGCGCGGCCAAGTAGCTGCCGCGTATCTTGCCGGCAAAGATTTTTTTTGCCGGCAAGATACGGATAGTGTCACGCTTGGCATGGGTTCATGATTCTGGCATGGCAAGCAATCAGCAGTTCGATCTCGATCCAACCCAAGCCTGGAAACAGGTTCTGTCACGGGACGCAAGCGCCAGTTTTATTTATGCCGTCGCCAGCACCGGGATATTTTGCCGTCCTTCCTGCCCCAGCCGTCGTCCTGCTCCAAGCAATGTTCGTTTTTTTTCTGACCCTGCAGGAGCGCTGGCGGCGGGTTATCGCGCCTGCAAGCGATGTGCACCCCTGGGTGAGCGTAGCGAAGCCGCAACCGTGGCCCGGCTGTGCCGCTATCTTGCCGTTCACCGCGACCACGTCGTAACCCTCGCCGATCTCGCTAAAGTGGCCCGGAGCAGCCCGTTCACCATTCAGCGAAAATTCACGCGGGTGCTGGGCATCAGCCCGCGCGCATATCAAGCACAACTACGATCAACGTATATGCGGCGCAGCCTCTCGGCGCCTGGCGCGAGCATCACTGACGCAATCTATGAGGCCGGTTACGGGTCCTCAAGCCGCTTTTACGAGCAGGCAGCAGAGGATCTTGGGATGAGCCCCACACGCTTTCGGGAGCGAGGCTTAAACGAGACCATCCGGTTTGCTACGGCGCGCTGCGAGTTGGGATTGCTGCTGGTAGCGGCAACCGACCGCGGCGTATGCAGTGTCATGCTGGGCGACGAGTCAGCCACAATGGAGCAGTTGCTACGGCAGCAGTTCAGCGCCGCTACGATCCTTTCCGATGCCACCGGGATGGCAGAGCAGGTGAAGACCCTCCTCGCAGCCATGACGGATCATCGAGCGGGCAGCGATATTCCGCTGGATGTACGTGCTACCGCATTTCAAGCACGGGTCTGGCAGGCTCTGCGCCAGATTCCTCGCGGCGAGACGCGCAACTACGCGGAGGTGGCTCGGGCCCTCGGTCAACCGAATGCGGTCCGGGCTGTGGCTCGGGCTTGCGCCACCAACCCGGTCGCCATTGCTGTTCCCTGCCACCGCGTGATCGGCAGCGACGGCTCGCTCACCGGATACCGCTGGGGAACCGAGCGCAAGAAGAAACTCTTAGCGATGGAAAAAATGAACACGGCGTGAGGGGAATGTCGGCGGCGACACCGGGGGAAAGGGTGCGCCATAAGCGCCCTATGCGCCTTAAGCCTCAGCCGATTTGCTTCCCGTCGCCAGCACGGTTTGAAAAAAGGGTGCTTCGGTCTCCTTATGCACAACGGCTGTGTGCACGTTCCCGAAGCCGGCGTTGCCCAGCATGCTCTCCAAATCCACTTCGCTGAAGCCCAGCCACACGTCGGCATATAACTCGCGCGCCTCGGCAAAACGATGTTGCAGCAGGTCAAGGACCGTGACGCGTCCGCCCGGCTTCAGTATGCGCCACGCTTCCGCAACCGCTCGCTCCGGATGGAGTGCGTGATGCAGGGACTGGCTGAATAGCGCCAAGTCCACCGAACCATCGGCTATCGGCACAGCCTCCAAGTCCCCCTTGCGATACTCGAGGGTTGTCACTCCTTGCTTGCGCGCCAGTGCGCTTCCCAGCTCTACCATCTTGTCTGAGTTATCGACTGCGATGACTTGTTGCGCGCGCTGAGCCAGCAGCAGTGAGAAGGCTCCTTCGCCCGCTCCCAGATCAGCGATCACCAGAGGCGGCAGCAACTGTAGCAAGGCCTCGGCAATACTCTGCCAGGAACGCCCTGGAACATACTCCCTCCCCAGACGCCCGGCCATGTCATCGAAAAAGGCTCGCGTCTTATCCTGGCGTTTGCGCAGGATAAGCTGCAGTGCGGCCTGGTCGTGCTTTCCTTCCGGAATCTCCTCCTTGGCCTGTTGCAGCAAGGTGAGCAGCTCGGATACCCCAGATTCCGAATTGAACCGGTACCAGATATTCTTGCCGGTGCGCCTATCTTCCACCAAGCCGGCATGCTTCAATTGAGCCAAGTGGGTGGAGATGGTGCTCTGGCCCATGCCCAGGATCTCCTGCAGCTCTGCCACAGAGAGCTCCTCCCCTGCCAGAAGCAACAACATGCGCAGGCGATTTGGGTCGCCCAAAACCCGCAGAGATTTTACGATTGACGCCATGGCTTTCTCTCACTATTATATCAATATATTCTGATGTATCGATATGAGGATTTTTAAAAACATGACACCAGCTACGATTGACCGCACCGTCGCCTCCCCCGCTTTCAAGGTGGCTGACCTCACCCTGGCCGACTGGGGCCGCAAAGAGATTTCGATTGCCGAGCATGAGATGCCCGGCCTTATGTCCATCCGGCGCAAGTATGCCGCGGAGAAGCCGCTCGCCGGAGTACGCATCACGGGCTCGCTGCACATGACCATTCAGACCGCGGTGCTGATTGAGACCCTGGTTGAGCTGGGAGCCAAGGTGCGCTGGGCAAGCTGCAACATATTTTCCACTCAGGACCACGCGGCAGCAGCGATCGCGGCCGCAGGTGTTCCCGTCTTCGCCTGGAAGGGCGAAACGTTGGAAGAATACTGGTGGTGCACCGCCCAAGCACTGGATCACGGAGAAGGCAAGGGGCCGGAGCTGGTGGTCGACGATGGCGGGGATGTGACCCTGCTGATCCACAAGGGCTATGAACTGGAAGAGGGCGACACCTGGGTCAACACGCCGTCTTCGAATCACGAAGAGCAGGTGATCAAGGATCTGCTGAAGAAGATGCACGGAGAAGATCCCAAGCACTGGCACGAGGTGGCGAAAAACTGGCGCGGTGTCTCGGAAGAGACCACGACCGGCGTTCATCGCCTGTACAAGATGAAGGAACAGGGCAAGCTGTTGGTCCCGGCGATCAACGTCAACGATTCCGTCACCAAGTCGAAGTTTGACAATCTTTATGGCTGCCGCGAATCACTGGCGGATGGCATCAAGCGAGCGACCGATGTGATGGTGGCGGGAAAAGTGGCCGTGATCTGCGGTTACGGCGATGTGGGCAAGGGTTCGGCCCACTCCCTGCGCGGTATGGGTGCGCGAGTCGTGGTCACTGAGATCGACCCCATCAACGCCCTGCAGGCGGCAATGGAAGGGTTCGAAGTCACCACCGTCGAAGAAACCCTAGGCCGCGGCGACATCTACGTCACATGCACAGGCAACGTGGACGTGCTGACGCTGGAACACATGGAAAAGATGAAGGATCAGGCGATCGTTTGCAACATCGGCCACTTCGATAACGAGATCCAGATCGATCGTCTGAACAGCGCAAAGGGAGTGGAGAAGATCAACGTCAAGCCTCAGGTGGACCAGTACAATTTTGCTGCGGCAAAGGGAAAACCGGCGCACACCATCTACGTTCTGGCTGAAGGCCGCCTGGTGAACCTTGGTTGCGCTACCGGACATCCCAGCTTCGTGATGAGCAACAGCTTCGCCAACCAGACCCTGGCGCAGATCGACCTGTGGAAGAACAAGGATGTCTACAAGGTGGATGTGTACACCCTACCTAAGAAGCTGGACGAGGAAGTCGCGCGGCTGCACCTGGAGAAGATTGGCGTGAAGCTGACGACTCTCAGCGCTGCCCAGGCAAACTACCTGGGTGTGGCGCCGGAAGGCCCGTACAAACCCGAAACCTATCGCTACTAACAAAATAAGTAAAATGAAAGGGCCCTGGTCAAACCGGCTGGGGCCCTTCCCTTTTGGCCCGGATCTCTTTCACTTTTTTAAACGTCTTATGAGCATGAAACAGAACGTCTCTCTCCTTGGCTGCCTGCTGATTCTCAGCTCGCCTGTGTTGGCGCAAGCGCCCGCAGCGGCGGGCAGCACCACCCATCCGCCGGTGGAAGTGATTAAGTCGACCACCCCGGATCCCTCGGTGTTGAAGGCGCGCAAGGGCTCCTATTCCTTCAAAATCGATAGCGGAGACTGGACCGACACCGGCGTAGAGGTCGCCCCGGGCGACCACCTCAACTTCACCGCCACCGGCAACCTGACTTTGGCCGACGGACGAACCGCCCCGCCCGATGGTCTTACACGGGGATGGAAAGACCTGATCCGCGTGTATCCGCTCAACTCCGCCAACAGCGGCGCCGTGATCGGCCGTATCGGTAATGAAGCCGCAGCTGTTCCCTTTCTCATCGGCGCCAGCAAAGATATGGATATCTCCGCCACCGGCCATCTCTACTTGCGGCTCAACCTCACCTCCGACCTTTCCGGAAGCGGGAGCATCGATGTGAAGATGAAGCTGTCGAACGAGACGGCACAAAAGACCGTCTCGGCGCCGGATCTCGCTCACCTTTTGTCACCGCAACTGTTCGCTAATATTCCCCGCCGGGTCGGGGACCTGCAAGGCAACCCGGGCGACATGGTGAACTACGCCCTGGTCGGCACCCAGGACCAGATAACCAAGGCGTTTGCTGCCGCCGGCTGGGTGCAGGTAGACAAGACTACCCAGGACGCGGTGGTCCACGGTTTAATATCCACTCTTTCTCACTCGGCTTACACCGAGATGCCGATGAGCACCCTCTACCTTTTTGGCCGGTCGCAGGATCTGTCGTTTGCCCGTGCTGACCCGCTCGCGGTGGCTGCCATCCGGCATCATCTGCGCGTGTGGAAAACCACCGAGACTGTAGGCGGCGAGGAGTTTTGGGTAGGCTCGGCCACCCACGATAATGGCTTCGAGAAAGACCAGCGCAACGGTGGAATCACCCATCACATCGACGCCAATGTCGATCAGGAGCGAGACTTTCTGGAGCAGAGCTTCTCAGGTGCCGGGGTTCTGGCCGGCGCGGCGTATGTGTTGCCGAGTAATCCGCTAACCACTGCCAAGACGGCAACGGGAGGCAGCTTTCAATCCGATGGCCGGATTGTGGTCATGGATTTGAGGTGAAAAGCGGCCTCTACTGAGTTGGCGGGTTAGGGGTTGGGGAAGGCGCTGTCGATGCCGGCGGAGGGACATTTGGCTGCAGGTTGGTCATGCGGTTCTTGAGCACCTTGCGTGCGATATCCGGCCAGAATTCTTCGAAGACGCCTCCTATGGCACCTTCCGCAGTGACCACAAAACCCCGCTCAAAGGTCAGGGATACGCCGCGGTCACTTGCTGGATAGTAGAGGTTGGAAATGCCGCCGGCGGCAAGATTCCCCAGCAGATTGGAGTAGTTTGGGCCCCTGCTTCCGCTGTCGTTCTTGCACCAGAAAGTGGTGCCAATGGCATAAAAAAGCCGAGAGTGGAAACTCCCAGTGCCCTTGCGAAAAAAACGCGGATCCTGTTTAAGTAACGCGGGGAAGAGGGCGTTCCCCAACATGGTGCCGTCGAAGGCGTCCGCGTAAGAAGCGCCCAGGTACTTTCCGTAGCCCTTCATCCCCTCGCCGTACTCAGGAAATTGATCCGTCCATTCGTTGTAGGCTGCATCCGCCGCGGCCACGAGGATGTTGCCAACATCGGTGGCGCTCTTAAAGGCCAGGCTAAACTTCTGCTTGCGCGACAGGGGGGCTGCATCTTGAACGTATGAGGTATTGAAATTAGGCACCACGCCCAGGATTCGTTGATGTTCCTGCTGCTTGACCTGCTGGGCAGCTCTATCCTGCTGCGAAATCGCGGGTGGAGTGGTTTGCTGACCCTGGGCGGGGGGCGCGCCAGGAGTAATGTTTGTGCCGGCGGCAGGAACAGGAGCATCAGGCGGCGAGGTTGTGGGAGGTCCGGAGGCCGGGGTTGGAGTGGATTGCGTCTGTCCAGGTGCTTGGGCGTCGTCAATCGCCTGTGCCCGGGCGAAGCCCGTCAAACATAGTGTCAAAAGGAGTGTTTGCAGTCTGAAAGACCGTGACTGCCGAGAAGTGATCACGCTTGTCCTTGTTGCAGGAAGTGCCCCATTGCTCTATCTCTCTCCAGGCTTTCTCGCCACCATGACTCTTACGGGGTAGAACTCGGGTTACACTGCGCGAAGGATTGGCGTTCACCCTCATGGCATCTACCGGCAAGCAATGTTCAGACTGGGCGGCAAGGCAATAAGTCACCAGACAGGCGACATCGTCACCTCTTCGACAAAGAAAGTGCGCCTGAAGTTGAGTTTACCTTGGAACTTTGCTGCTTTCCCTTGCACAGACGGGCAAAAGGCCGGTCTGGACTACGAAACGTAAAGACATCCAAAAGTTACATTGGCGCGTACAACTAACGTGTCTCAACTTCAGGAATCGCTAACCAACGCCCCCGATGAGGCGCTCGAGCGCCCAACCATCGTTTGCAAGGATTGCAAGTCACCGTCACCCATCGACTCATTGATCGAAGTGGATGCCCTGCATGTGCAGTGTCCGCAGTGCCTCTTTGTCTTCTTTCTGGACACGGCGCAGCTATAGCCGCGGTGGAAGAGTCGTTGTCGGGTGGGAGAGCAACCGGGCAGGTTTCGAAGGGGAAAGCGTACCTCAGGGCCTAAAGAGGCTGCGGAAAAAGTCTGCACCGGACAGGAAAGCAATGCATCAGGGGCTAAAGCCCTCATGCTGTGGCTTTTTACGGCCCGACTAAAGTCGTGCCCTGATACAAAACATGAGTTTTTCCGCAGCCTGTAAAGGCCCCAGTAGGTTTGCGGGATGGGTGTCCGGGCTAAGAGCCCGGACCTACCCAACAGCGACTTTCCGCCCTGGCTGTTCAGAGCTTATTCGTCCTCTTCCCTGGCAGCGGGCGCCAACGGGGCCGACGATTTCTTCTGCCTGGCGATCGCATCCAGGACGCCATTCAGGAAGGTCAGCGACTCTGGAGCGGAGTAGCGGCGGGCAATCTCGAGCGACTCGTTGATCACTACGGGGACCGGGGTGTCAGGAAAACCCAGCAGTTCGGCAATCGCCGCCCGAAGCACGTTGCGATCGACAGCCGGCATCCGGCTCAAGCGCCAATTGGCGGAATGCGCCTGGATCAGCTCGTCGATCTCTTCGTTGCGGGCGGTCGCTACGCGGAAAATATCCTCGGAAAAGCCACGCGTCTCGGCATCCACTTCTTCCCGGGATCCCCAAAAGGTTTTGCGCACCTGATCGGGCGTGTGCTTGCCCACATCGGCCTGAAAAAGCATTTGCATGGCGAGTTCGCGTGATTTGCGCCGCTTGCCAGTAGCGCTCATGGAAGGTGCACGTGATTCTGCCCACCGGCGGGAGTGTGTTGGCTCATCTTGCGCTCGAGCGAGACCATCTCAATGGCCGCCATGGCCGCCTCAAATCCCTTATTGCCGGCCTTAATCCCGGCACGATTCAGGGCCTGCTCCAGCGTCTCGCAGGTCAATACTCCAAAGGCGTGCGGAATGCCCGTCTCCTGCTGGGATTGGCCAATGCCGCGCGAGACCTCGTTGTAAATGGCCTCGTAGTGCGCTGTTTCGCCACGAAGCAGAACGCCTAGGGTGATCACGGCGTCCACCTTGCCACCCAAGGCTGCTTTGCGCGCTGCCAAGGGTATTTCCCATGCTCCGGGTACGCGGATCACCTGCACATCGCGCGGGGCAGCGCCACTGCGATAGAGGCCGTCCAGCGCTCCCTGCAACAAGCGGTCGGTAATCACGGCGTTCCAGCGCGCGACCACCACGGCAAAACGCATACCGTGCGCGCTGAGATCGCCCTCCACGGCCACCGGCCGACCCTTATGGGGGTCGTCCCATTCCCAAAAAGCGATGGAATGGCCGGGCGCGGGTTCCACGGTAAACAGGCGTGTCTTCCAATGGGTCTCGGTCATGGGACTGAGCCGGTGGACAACTTCCTGGTCGCCCCAGTTGCGGATCATCCAGTCGCGGGCCACGGTTTGGACGGCCTCCAGCCCAGTGACCTCGACCATGATCTCCGCCGGGCTGGGCTCGATGCCATCCGCGAATTCCAGGTTCCCCAACGGCGCCAGGAAGGAAACGCCGCGGCTTAGCTCCTCTTCCCACCCCCGCCCGGCCTCAAAACCGAGAGCGGAGAAAAAACTGGCCAGCCTGGCATAGGCCTCGGGCGTGCCGGCCGGACGCACAATGGTGATTCCCTTGATCATCTCTCTGACTGTAACACCGGGATTACGCCTCTGTTGGCTGGCTTTGGCGAGCATTTTTGCTATTACTGTGATGTGGTTTGGATCAGCCAGGTGGTCGCTTCCGCGCTAAGCAATTTGCTCGGTGTAGACTCACAACTTCGCCCATGGAGTGGATCTGAGATGAATTTGGAGAACTTGCACTACGAATTGCGGCCGCCGATTGCGGTCGTCACCCTTGACCGGCCCAAGGTGCTGAATGCGCTCAACCATCTGAGCATGACTGAGCTGGAACAGGTCTTCCTGGATATTCGGCAGAACGCTGCCATCCGTGTAGTTCTGCTTACGGGAGCGGGGGAGAAGGCCTTCGTCGCCGGCGCCGACATTCGAGAACTGGCGACGCTCTCCGCATTGGAAGGCGAGCAAGCCGCTCTCCGCGGGCAGCACATCTTCAGCCTGATCGAAAACTGCGGCAAGCCGGTGATCGCCTGCATCAATGGTTTCGCGCTGGGCGGCGGCTGTGAACTCGCGCTCGCCTGCACCCTGCGCATCGCCAGCTCGAGCGCCCGGCTAGGGCAGCCGGAGGTGAAGATTGGCATTATCCCTGGCTATGGCGGGACCCAGCGGCTGCCGCGACTCATCGGCAAGGGGGCGGCGTTGAAGATGATTCTTACCGGCGAGATGATCAGCGCCGCCGAGGCCTTGCGCCTAGGCCTGGTCGACGAAGTGGTGGAGCCGGATCAACTGCTGGCGCGCGGGCAACAGATCGCGCTAACGATCGCCGGGATGGCGCCGCTAGCCATCCGGGACTCCATCCGCGCGGTGAACTCCGGCTACGACCTGCCGTTGGCCAGCGGCCTAGAGCTGGAGGCTGCGCTGTTTGGTCTTGCCTGCTCCACCGGCGACAAAGCGGAAGGCACACAGGCTTTCCTGGAGAAGCGCGCCGCCAGCTGGAGTGGAAAATGAACCATGGTGACTAACCGGTGCACACAGAGTCTGCGTCCGCCTTGCGCTCCCCTTGCTATGCTTGATTTTGTGGGCCAGCCGCAACCCCTGACTGCTGCGTGGCGCTGGAAAGTCCTCTCTCTCCAGCTCGCTTTGCTTTGCGCAATTCTGCCCGGCGCGACGGGCTGCAAGGGAGCGGCACCCACCGCTGGGCCGTCGCGGGCTGAGGTGCGGCAGGAGCGCCAAGCTGAACAAAGCAAGATGGACGCGGCCCGACAGCAGCTAGAGCAGATTCCGCCGCCATCGAAAAATCGTTATCTCAGCGTGCGCACCAAAGAAGCTTACGGCAATCCATTTCTTGTGGTCCATCCGCAGACCATTACCGTGACGATCATTTTCCGTGATCAGGACCCGAATGCCTTCAGCGCGGGAGGCGTGCTGCGCCCAGCCAAGGCGCGCAAGCAGGAAATCGACGTGCGGCCCGCCGATTTGCCCCAGGCACTGGCCGCTCTTTCGCCCGACGTATGGCCCTATGGCCGGGTGGTTGCGATTGAAGAGTCACCCACCGCGCCCAAGACTGAGCGGGTTGCGATCCGCCGCAACGTAGAGGCGGCAATCCAGATTCTCAACGACCTCGGGGTGGTGGTGGATGAATGGACAGGCTCCAATGGCGCCTTGCTGCGCTAGTATGACGTTCTGAAGGAAACTTCTCTCAAGTTAGGGTGGACGGGAACATTGGAAACTGGCCAGTGTAGTGCCGTGGCATCCCATCGTTTTTGGGCATGTGGAGATTGAGTACCACCATCCAACCCGTAGCACTCGTTGTCTTCTGTGCCTGCTTTCTGCTGGTGACCGGGGCGGGTTTCTGGGCGGTACGCTGGAGGCGTTCGGAGCTCAACGATCTGGATGAGTGGGGACTGGCGGGGCGCAAGTTCGGGACCCTGGTCACCTGGTTCCTGATCGGCGGCGATCTTTATACGGCGTACACCGTCATTGCCGTTCCCGCAGCGCTGTTCGGCGCCGGCGCGATCGGATTCTTCGCTATTCCCTACTGCATCCTCAGTTATCCGATGATGATGCTGGTGCTGCCCCCTCTGTGGCGCATATGCCACAAAAACGGTTACATCACACTGGCCGATTATGTCCGTGGGCGCTACCAAAGCCGCTGGCTTTCTGTCGCCGTCGCGGTTACCGGTATTCTCGCCACCATGCCCTACATCGCGCTGCAGCTGATCGGCATGCGCGAGGTGATCGCTGCGCTGGGCGTTCGCGGGGAATGGCCGCTGATTGCAGCCTTTGTGATTCTCGCGGCCTACACTTACTCGAGCGGCCTGCGGGCTCCGGCGCTGATCGCCATCGTGAAAGACGTGATGCTCTACATTATGGTGCTGGCGGCAGTGGTGGTCATCCCTGCGCGGCTTGGCGGGTATGCGCATGTCTTCGCGGCTGCTTCTTCCAGCCTCGCCCAGCACTCGCCGCCGGCTTCGATTATCCTGCGTCCGGCGCAGTTCATGAGCTACTCGTCGCTCGCCCTGGGATCGGCAATGGCGCTTATGCTTTATCCCCACACCATTACGGGCACGCTCAGCGCGGGCAGCGACCGCGTGATTCGCCGCAACGCGGCCCTAATGCCGGCCTACAACTTGCTGCTGGGCTTGATTGCGCTGCTCGGCTATGTGGCCATTGCCGCAGGCGTTCACACCGCGAACTCATCCAGCACCGTACCGTTGCTGCTGACCAGCATGTTCCCCTCGTGGTTCGCCGGCTTCTGCCTGGCGGCGATCGGCATTGGTGCGTTGGTGCCGGCGGCGATTATGTCGATCGCCACAGCCAATCTTTTCACCCGCAACCTGTACGGCGAACTGCTTCACCGCTCGTTTTTTTCCAGCGCCATGACGGGCGGACAAGAAGCGGCGATGGCAAAGCTCATCTCCCTCGCGATCAAGTTGGGCGCGTTGGCGTTTGTTCTGCTGGTGCGCTCGCAGTTCGCAATCGAACTGCAGTTGCTGGGTGGAGTCTGGATTTTGCAGGTGCTGCCGGCGGTCGTGGGCGGCCTGTTCCTCCGCTTCTTGCACGGGCCGGCGCTACTTTGCGGATGGCTCGCGGGCATGGCGGCGGGCACCGCCATGGTTGCGTCGCTGGGATTGAGGAGCTCTATCTATCCTCTGCACCTGGCGGGACATGTCTATAGCGTGTATGCAGCTCTGCCTGCGCTGACGCTCAATCTTTTCGTCGCGGGCATCGTATCGCTGATGCTGAAGATTTCCGGCAGAGCGCCGGCCGAGGATTTGACGGCTGTCCAAGCCTAAGGGGCGAAGAGGAAAAGCGAATGAGTGAAAAGCGCGTTGGATTGATCGGGCTGGGCGCCATGGGGATGGGGATGGCCCATTCCTTGCGACGAGCGGGCGATCGCGTCCACGTTTTCGACATTCGGCGCGAGGTGGCAGAGGGTTTTGCGACGGAGGGAGGCGTGGCTTGCCATAGCCCGGCCGCGGTCGCGGCGGCCTGCGAGGTGGTCGTCAGCGTTGTGGTGAATGCGGCGCAGACGGAGACGGTTCTGTTTGGCGAGGATGGCGCCGCAGCGGCCATGAAGACCGGGAGCGTCTTCGTCATGTGCTCTACCGTCGACCCAGGCTGGTCAATCGCGCTTGAGAAACGCCTGGAAGAGAAAGGCATTCTATATCTCGATGCGCCCATCTCGGGCGGCGCGGCCAAGGCAGCCAAGGGCGAGATCACCATGATGACGTCAGGCCATCCGGATGCGTATACCAAGGTCGGTGGCGCATTGGATGCCATGGCGGCGAAGGTGTACCGCTTGGGCGCCTCTGCCGGGAATGGCAGCAAGGTCAAAATCATCAACCAGCTTCTGGCCGGGGTGCATATCGCGGCGGCAGCCGAAGCGATGGCTCTGGGCATGCGCCAGGGCGTGGACCCGGCGGCGCTTTACGAGGTGATTACGCATAGCGCGGGCAACAGCTGGATGTTCGAGAACCGGATGGCTCATGTGCTGGCCGCGGATTACACTCCGCTCTCAGCGGTGGACATCTTCGTCAAAGACCTCGGCCTGGTGCTTGATGCCGCGCGGGCCAGCAAGTTCCCATTGCCTTTGGCCAGCACCGCACATCAGATGTTTCTGCAGGCGGCGGGTTCCGGTTATGGGCGGGAAGACGATTCGGCTGTGATCAAGATATTCCCTGGCATCGAATTGCCGAAGGCGCCATAGAGCGTTGCTTGTCAATCCGCAATAGCGTGGTCCGGTTCGGCCGCTTCGCCACTCCAAATCTTTTTTGAGGTCCAGGGCGTTGTGGGGCCAGCCCAGAACCGATCAGTCGCCGGCAGTCCCAGAGGAAGCAATACCGCAGAGCAGAGATAGCAACTGCCGGTAGAGATATAAGGCTCAGCTATCGAAGGCTGATGGCCATAAAATCCGACCGTCAACCAACCCTGATCGTCGAATATCCCGGGCGCATCGATCATGCGGCGCATCACCGCAGTAAGGGCCGATCGAACCTGTTCCGGCGAAACACTGTCGGGTAGTTGCCGCCGCAGGGCCATCTCGGCCAGCAGATGAAATGCTCCGAAGCGATAGCAGAGCGAACGGCCGATTGGGGGGAAGGTTGCTTCGGGGCTGATGAGACGTTCCTGGATGGCGGCGTAGCGGCGAGCCCGGAGCATAATCGCCGGCTTATACGAATCCCAGGCCGGGGATGACTGCGAAACCGTGTCGAGAATATGCAACAGCATCGGTTGCATGACGAAGCTGTTGTAATAATCCCAATGGAAAGGAGGCCCATCGCCGTAAGCGCCGTCTCCTTTGTACCAGGTATCGACGGTGCGGACTGCATAGTCCACGCGCATCGGATCCCACCGTGCACCCATGAAAGACAATGCAGCTTCCACCATGGCCGAAAATAGGAGCCAATTGTTGTAGGGAGGCTGAATCACCCGCGAGGATTCAAGTGCGGCGATGACGTTGCGCTGTGTCGCGAGCTCCAGCTTGTGCCACAGCTCCGTGGGGGCGCGCAAGATGGCCAGCGCGAGAAACGCGGTGTCGACCACCGGCTGGCTGCCGCGATTGAAATTCATGAAGTCAGGCGATGCCGGATCGGTGCCCGCCGCAATGGCCATCCGTGACCACTCGGCATACTGGCTCCGCAGGGCTCCTTCGGAGCCGCTTTTTGGGCCGGATTCAAGCCAGGGGGCAATCCCTGTAAGCAGGCGGCCCATCGCTTCGAGATATGTAAACTGACGCCTATCCGCGATGTTGCCATGAGGGGCTTCGACCGGCATCTCGGCCTTCAGCTTCCGCTCGCTCAGAGCCTTCAGGACTGGGCCCGAGATTCTGTCCAGGACTTGAACCCAATACTCGCGATCGCTCGCCTGCGAAGCAGCCGGGGATGCTAGAACCGGGCCAGGGATCGCAGAGAGCGCACTGAGTGCGACGCTGCCTGTTAGAAATTGCCGGCGGCCAACACGGGTCTCTTTCTTCATGCGCCTGTTACCGAAAACAAGTACTCAGACGGTGTAGTGCGGTCATGCCGGCATCGTTTACGGCGAGGCTTTCAGAGCCCCGGGATGCGGGCTCGAAGCGCGCGCCCCTGACGCTCGCTCACCTCGACTTCTGTATTCTTCGTATCACCCATGACGAGAACGAAACTACTTCGGGGGTCCGAGCGAACCTCCTTCACGCGCTTCAGGTTGACTAGAGAGGAGCGCCGGGCGCGAAAAAATCCCCTGGATACGAGCGCTTGTTCGAGCTCTCCAAGCTGATAGTTGACCCAGTAAGTATCGTTTTCCACTCGTACCCGGACTATCCCGCTGTCCATATAGAAAAACAGCGCTTCTTCGGGGTCGAGTAAGAAGACGCGGTTTGCTTTCCTCACCACGATCTGTTCCATGGGAGGGAGTTCGTCTCCCAACAGACGGTTGACATTCTGATGCTCTTGCTCACGGGAAGGCGCGGAGCCAAGCAAGCGGCCGGCACGTTCAATCATTTCCCGCAGATGATCTTCTTCAATGGGCTTGAGCAAGTAGGCGATCGCGCGCGCGCGAAATGCTTCCAGCGCATGTTCGTGAAAGCCAGTCACAAAGATGGTGAGCGGGCGCGGGATGTCTTTCGATAGCCCGTGCAAAACCTCGAAACCACTCAGCCCCGGCATCTGCACGTCGAGAAACAAGAGCTCCGGCCGAAGACGCTCAATCGCCTCCACGGCCTCGAGGCCATTCGTCGCCTCGCCAATGATGTCGATTTGCGGATGACGATCCAATAACCTGCGTAAGCGCGAACGGGCCGCTCGTTCATCATCTGCCAGGAAAACACGAATCTGCATCTCTCTGCTCTCCGACGGGAATTTCCAGCAGGGCGCGGCTCCCGCCGCTCTCAATGTTGGTGACAGATAGGCTGGCGGTAGAGCCGTACATGGTTTGCAGGCGCTCGCGAATGTTTTGCAACCCTACACCGGTACCCGCCGCCATATCCCGAGGCCGCCTGGTGTCGAGGCCGATTCCATCATCTTCAACGCTCAACAGGATCGAGCTACCCCGGCGCCTGGCCTGCACCAGGATTCGGCTTATGCCAACCTTGGGCGCCACTCCATGCTTGATTGCGTTCTCTACCAGAGGTTGCAGAATCAGCGATGGAACGGCCACGTGCACGACCGACGCTTCCACATCGAACTCGACTTGCAATCTCTCACCGAAGCGGATTTGTTCTATGTCCAGATAGGTACGCAAAAAGCTCACTTCTTCATCGAGCGAACTAAAGGGCCGGTCTGCATGGAGGAGCACATAGCGGAATATGCCGGCCAGCCGCACGGTGATGGTCTCAGCCTTGTCGGGCTCGGAGGCGATGAGAGCGGCGATGGTGTTCAGAGAATTGAAAAGGAAGTGGGGGTTGATTTGGGCGCGCAAAGCGCGCAGCTCCGCTTGCGCCAGTTGCTGGCTCAGGCGGCTTTCGAGCCGGATACTCTCCATCCGCTCTTCCTCGCGATCCAGGTCATCGAGGCGGCGGCCGGCGTGCAGCGCAATCTCCCGCAAGGAGTCGATCTCGGCGGTGAGCAGTGTTCTCCTGTTACCCGCGAGCGATACCACTAGTTGTAAGGTGTCTCCCTGCGAAGGGATTGGAACCGACAGGCTAGGGCCTCGGACCTCGGCATTCTGCACGGAAATCTCGTTAGGTCTCATGCCCAGAATCTCGACAGCCAAGGCTTGCATGGTCGACAGAACAGCCGATCTGGATTGCAGTAGCCCAAGCCCATCACGAAACTCCCGCACGGCGAGCTGGGCGTCGCGTTTGCCGAATATGCCTCTCTCCACCAGGACGTCGGACCATCGCCGCAAGCGCGCGAAGAGCAGCATGGCGCCGCCTGTAATGACCGCCGCGCAAAGGATGCTGACAGCTCGCGGAGACGCGGTTGCCCGGGCCATGGAAGCAACCGGGGCGAAGACTAAGAAAGCCGCAAACAGGGCAAGAGCCGCGCCCAGCAGTAGCCGAACCGCTTGCTTGGCAAAGAGATCTGCTGCCCGGAAGCGGGAGAAATAAAACAGCGAACCGATGACTACCAGCACGATGCTCTGAAATCGAGTAATCCTGACGATGTGGGCGAGAGCGGTGGGAAGAGAAACATAGGCGTCTAAGATTGCGCTAACAGAACTAAGCGAGAGGCCGGCGATGATAAGCCCTACAGCAATGCGGTTGGTCAGATCGTCCAGTGTGCCGGGTAAAAGGAAAATCGCGCCCAGCACGACCAGGAGCAATCCGTTATAGATGGTCAGGTTGCCCACGGAATCCTGATGCTGCAGGAAGGGGACCAGCGATGCAGATGACGGCATCCATTTCTCGGAAACGAAGGTTCCGAGCGCCAAGCCGGTTGCGATCAGCAGCCCGCTAGATGCTGCATAGATGACGAGCACGTCGCCGATTTTGCGGCGAACAATGGAAACGGCATTGTTCCGCCAAATGATCATGATGCTCAGCGGTACCATTGCTGCCGCAATGAAGCCTATGGACCGTATCTGCCAGGCCAGAGCCAATGCGCGCGAAGGGTTGAGCGCCAGCACAAGATTTTTGGTGAGGCCCGAACCGTTCGCAATCAGAATGGACGCGGCAAAGAGGAAGCGGGGAGTACGGTCCGTTCCGCCAGAACGCCAGACGAGCGCCAATAGCAGTGTCGCCAATGCTGTTCCGATGGCGAACCCGTAGGTCTGTCCAATCAAGCTAGCGGTCGAGAGTGGCTGCAGCGCGTCCATAAGGCAATCGCTCACTTACAGTGTCTTACGACTCTCATGGCCGGAGCGTGAAAAACGCTTCAACGCGGCAATTTGGGAGGTAAACGCTGTGGGCGCGCCGCGACCCTGATTTCCAGACACTCGAAGAAAATTCTACGGCAGGTGGGTTTTCAAACCGCTCTGGAAACTCGTTCGCAGCTTCATTTCTTGCGTTCGCCGCGAAAGTCGCCGCGCCTACGCGTTGGAGCTCATCTTTGCTCGTCTTTCAGGGCGACACTGCGGGTGTGGCAAGGGAGGGATGTATGGTTCGAGTGCAACACCGCTGGATCGTCTTTGCTGTGCTGCTAGCGATCCATGGCGGCGCGTATGCACAGTTGGGCCCTGACGGGGCGGGGGTCCCCACGGTGAATCTCCCCGTCGCCCCAGCAAAGGTAGCAAGCGCTTACGCCTTTCCGGATGGCAAACAGCAATTCCGCAACTACCTCTATAGCGCATTCGGGCCGCCGGCACTCATCAGCTCTGCCATTGGAGCGGGACTGGATCAGAACAAACCCGCACCTCCGGAATGGGATTCCGGCGCCAAAGGCTACGGTGAACGGTATGGATGGAGATTCGGCATGCAGCTTATCAGCCAGACAACCTCATATTCGTTGAGCGCCATCGTGCATGAGGATGTCACCTATCACAGGTGCGACTGCAATGGGTTCGTTCCTCGCGGTGCGCATGCCCTGATTTCGACCCTCACTGCCAAAACCACAAGCGGGCGAACGGTATTTTCTGTACCGGCGCTGGTGTCGCCCTATGCCGGCTCCTTCGCGGCGGTGAATGCCTGGTATCCAAGCCGTTATGAACCTGGCGATGCATTTCGCATCGGCAGCACATCGTTCCTATTCAAAGCAGTTGGGAACCTGGTGGGCGAATTTCTGGCGCCTGGCCGCTAATTCCAGCGCTCGATCCTAGGAAAGGCAGTTACTTGGAGGTCCAATGAAGGAAAGGGATCATTTGCAGATCGACCGCAGGGCGATGCTGGGATTGACGGCCGCCGCGGTGGCAAGTTCGCTCGCTTCATGTTCCCAACCCGCGCATCCGGCAAGCTCTTCCGCAGCGGTCAAACGGCGCTTTGATAACAAAGTGGTGATCGTCACCGGGGCAACGTCTGGAATAGGGCGCGCCGCCGCGATGGCCTTCGCAGCCGAGGGTGGCAAGGTTGGATTCTGCGGCCGCCGCGAAAAGCTTGGGCGTGCAGTCGAACAGGAGATCCGCGCGAATGGCGGCGAAGCAAGCTACATCCGCGCGGATGTTCGGGTAGAGACCGAGGTGAAAGCGTTCATCGACCAGGTCGCCGCCCATTACGGACGGCTGGACGTGGCATTCAATAATGCTGGAATCACATTGGAAAAGCCGCTGCATGAGTACAGTTCTCAGGAGTGGGATGACGTAGTGCATACGAATTTGCGGGGCGTGTTTCTTGCCATGAAGTACGAGATCCCGCACATGCTTGCCAGGGGCGGCGGGAATATCGTTGTCACCTCTTCCTCGAATGCGCTGGCGACGACGGAGCGCCGTTCTGCGTATACCGCGAGTAAACGTGGGCTGGTAGGTCTTGTTCAGTCGGCTGCTTTTGACTACGCTGCGAAGGGCATCCGCGTGAATGCGTTGATTCCGGGAACCACCGATACGGAGCTCGTGCGGCGCGCCGCGGGCATGGAGGGCGTACCGGATGCGATCTGGGAGGTCGCCGCCAGGCAGTGGGCAAAGTCCCATGTACCCGGCCTGGAAAGAATGGCGACCGCGGAGGAGATCGCGGCGTTCGCACTGGTTCTCGCTTCCGACGATCACCCGTACATGACGGGCTCGCAGATGGTGATTGATGGCGGGAAAACGGCCCATGCAGGCTGAGCGAGACCAGTTCTATAAAAGGAGATGGATGGCCGATGCGAAGCAAATTTCTGATCGACCCACTTCAGATTTTAGTTCTTGGTGTATACAAAACGACCACCGCGGCGTTCGCTCAAGGAAGCCGCGCTTGGCTACACTTGCCTGTGCAGAGTAGAAGCGAACAGGCTTTCGCGAGTGTGGTGATGCTGTTGTCGCTCGTGTTTTCGCCTGCTCTTTCTGCGCAAACCCTGCACACGGGCACGTTAACTGTCCGAGTCGTCAACGCGCGCAATGCCAGCGGGGAGATCCGCGTCGCCTTGTTCAAGGATGGGCAAGGCTTCCCCGGCGATGCATCCAAGGCGTTTCGCACCCAGGGGGCTCAGATCGATCCGCAAACAATGAGTGCTCAGGTCGTCTTTACGGGGATTCCTCAAGGAGTGTATGCGGTTTCGGTATTCCACGATGAGAACGGGAACGGCAAGCTCGACAAGAATGTTCTCGGAATCCCGAAAGAAGCTTATGGCGCCTCTAACAATCCAACGAAAAAGATGCGGCCACCCACTTTTGATGAGGCGAAGTTCTCGCTCGGTACACAGCAATCGCTCGAGATCCGGCTGATCCATTGAGCTTGAGTTTAGGCTTTGGGACTATTTGCTCAGTTCGACTGTCAGGATCTGGCCGGCTATGGATTTGTCTGAAACTTCGGTGAATCCGACCTTGGCTTTCATGCCTTCGATATCTGTGCACGGGTTGAGATCACCTTTTGGACTGAAATTGGTAGCGGTGAACTCGATCTGGTTGAAGTCATTGCGATACAGAGAGACGGCTGGGGCTTTGCCAGCCTGGTCGACGCTGAAGGTAAGGATGGTTGGATAGGAACAGTGAACATCCCGCAGGACGCCTCTCGCCGTGTGATGCGGACCGGTTGGCGTTTCGGTTGGATATTTCGGAGTTTGCTGCGCGGGGTTCGGCCTAAGAATGACTTTGCGGCCGTCACTGTTTGTAATCGTCATGGTGCGTGTATCTTCAACGAAGGTCGACACGGTTTGCGTACCAGCGGCCTGTGTACCAGCCGCCTTCTCTGCCTGGCGCCTTTGCTCCACGGCCGCATTGTATTGCTCGATCTGCTCTATGCGGGTTTGGAGGGAGGCAACCTGTTCAGGGGTTTTGGCGACGCGACTCGCCGCCTTCAGCACGGCAACGGCGTCGGTAGACCGCTGCTCGTTCATCAGAACGGTGGCAGCGTTCAAGCGATAGTTGAGGTTGTCGGGCTCGAGGCTGATCGCCTGAAGATTCAAGATGTGCGCTTCGTTGGCCTTTGCAGGGTCTCTTGAGTAGTACATGGCAAGTTCGTCATAGGCAGGCGCGAAGCCAGGATTAAGCTTCACGCAGGTGCGAAGACTGGATTCGATTTCCGGATCCTGGCCGGCGTCCTCAGATCTCATGGACATGGCGGCGTAATAGTAATGCGCCAGATAGCTCTGCGAATCGAGTTTTACGGCCTCGCCATACCATTTTCTTGCGGCCTGCATATCTCCTTCGCGAAACTTGAGATAGCCCATCGTCTCGTGTGCGAGGGCATTGTTCGGATCGTCGCGCAGGGTGGAGTCGAGCAGCGCTTGCGCGTCCTTGATGCGCTGATTGTAGACGAGTACGTCGGCGCGGATCGCGTCGGCATCGGGTGTAGGGATGGCGCGAACCTGGAAAGTTGATTCGTCTACCGTAACCACCTTGTTCATCTTGAACATCATGAACTGGCCTTGCGCGATATAGCTACTCAGCGATTGCTGCAACTGATTCAGATCGCCGAAAGCCTTTTGCGCAGCGATGACCGGATCTTCTTTCTTCATCACGAGGTTGGCGTAGTCCTGAAGGCGGCTTGTGCCCTTCTGTCGATCCGTAATCTCAATGTAATGCGTGAGCGCCCACGACTCCGCGTAGAAGACAGAAGCCTT
>Ga0302325_10001229_pt1 | contig 66259 bp, 52 predicted proteins | sample Palsa_T0_2_FD_201948 | JGI IMG/M metagenome (GOLD analysis project Ga0302325, IMG submission 201948) | Peat permafrost microbial communities from Stordalen Mire near Abisko, Sweden - Palsa_T0_2 | ecosystem: Environmental > Terrestrial > Soil > Palsa > Peat permafrost | place: Sweden: Abisko...
AGTCGCCGAAGAGATCGGAAGAAAAGGCGCTACCCTGGATCGTTATATCAAAAACGTAGACAACTTCCCCATCGAAGACATTCGTTCGGTCGGCAGACTGTTCGAACTATCACTGTCCGAAATGCTGAAGCTGGTGGAAGCACAATTTGTAAAATAAACCACACACCTGCCCGATATTCACTTGCTGTTCTCAATTCATGCCCTTATCCTGCACCTTAACCAACCGCCGCCAGCCGTCTCAACCGAGGCGGCTTTTTTCGTAATTTACGGCCCATGTACAACCCTTTTCCGCTGCTGACCAGGGGCCTGCTTGAAGACCAACTCAAAAAAGGCAAACGCTGGTTCGTCCGGCAGACCTTGCCCCGTGGCATGGAACCCCGGCTCATCGCAGCCTTCCTGCTGCGAGCCTACGACCAGGAAGAAAAAGAGATCGCAGGCCAGCATATAACCGCCATCGCCGGCGATGGCAACGCCTTTCTCTACGATGCAACCCTGCCGACACACCTGCAGAAACTACAGATCGCAGCCGGCCAGCCCTTCGGCTACAAGGTCTTCTACGCCGCGCGCAAAGGCATAGAATGGACCCCGCCACCAGCCTACCAGGAGAAGATGCGCCACTACATCCGCCGCCATCACCCGGCCTGGCGGCCGCAAAAAGAAGGCGATAAGATAGCCATCGGGCTCTACGAGGAATTCGGCCAGCTTTTTCTTAAATTTAGCCATGCCGATGAGGAAGACAACATTCCTTTCGACCAAATCGAAAATTATTAGCCATGTGCCTCGACATCGCCTTCTATTCCGCTTTACAATTGATAGATGATTATTTCCCGGACCTCGTCCACGACGGTGACATCCAATTCGATCTCGACATGGGCATGCATTTCATGGCCCTCGGCCATAACCGTTACCCCGTTATCCTTTTCGCGGACATCCGCTATCACCGCAAATATTTCGTATGGGGTATCATCGCCGAATATATGGACACCCCCGAAAAGATAAAAGCCATGCGCCGGTCCATGGTCAACGCCCGCAGCGAAAAGATCCTTGCCGACAAACGCTCCTTCTGGAACCGCATCCGCACCAAACGCTGCCTCATACCGGTGACCGGCATCTATGAACACCGCGAGATCAAAGGCTGGAAGAACAAGGTTCCTTATCATATCCGGCTAAAAGACCGCCCCATGTTCGCCCTCCCCGGCCTCTATCACTACAATACCAAACTACCCTCCGATCCCGAAACCGGCGAAGTACGCGGTATGTTCACCCTCATCACCCGCGCTGCCAACCCCCTCATGCGCCAGATCCACAACAGCGGCGACAACGCCTTCCGTATGCCGCTCTTCCTGCCAAAGGGATCGGAACTGGAATGGCTCCGCCCCGACCTCACAGACGCCGACCTGCAACGCATCCTCGACTACGAACTGCCTTCAGACCAGCTCATCGCCGACCCCGTATTCAGTATCCGCGCCCGATCGCCCAGGCCCGACGGCCAGCCCAAAAATGCCCCATGGCCCTGGCCAGATCTGCCTGATCTCGTGGCGACCTGATCGCCCTTATTTCCCCGACGTCGTCGGCGGCGCACAATCCAGCATCTTCATCATATCCATGCCCCCCATCCCCGGCTTTGACTTAAATACCAGCTTCTTGATATCCTGCTTCATCAACTCGTCCTTCCCTTCCTCGATGGTCAGGAACTGCCGCGGCGCCACATCCTTGAACACCTGCACGATCCCGGAAGTAGGCCAGGTGATTGTCATCTCGTCTATGATCGTCGCCTTGCCGATACCGATCTCCTTCCGAAAAGGATTGCCGCCAAAACTGCCGCCCGAATTCACATCCATATACACGGTGCGCTGCGCGCCGTCTTCCCTGAAAGTAAGCGCTATATGCGCCCCTATCGCGGAACGATTCGACTTCGTTCCCTTAAGCAACACACTCACCCAATTGTTGCTGTCATTCTGCCCCGGATTCAGGTAAAGCGAATTGTAATACGCGTCACCCTTATAGGCTCCACCCGACTCGATAAAGATGTCCTGGTTCCCATCGTTGTTGAGATCGGCAAAGGCTACTCCATGCCCCTTTTGCAGGTTGCCCACCCGAGCCGAGGACGTGACGTCGGCAAACCGCTGTCCAGCCATATTCTTGAACAACTTGTTGGGAACAAGCGAAGCAAAATCAGGGTTCCCCGTACCCAGATACATATCCAGATAGCCGTCATTATCCAGGTCGCCAAAATTGGCCCCCATCGAAAATACCGTTTTATCGAGGCCCACTTCTTTGTTCACCTCGGTAAATGTACCGTCGTGATTATTGTGGAAGAGATACATCAGACTGGGCTCCCCCGGCTTTGGTTTTCCAAGCGCCTCGGCAGCGGCGGCCGAGGCCATCCCCCCCTTAAAGGCATAACCACACACAAAAATGTCCGGCCAGCCGTCGTTGTCATAATCAAAGAACCAGGTCGGGAAAGTCTTGATCAGCTCATTGTCCAGACCCGCCGCATGCGTCACATCCTCGAACTGGGGGATCTTCCCTGGTATGCCCTTGTTCTTCAGCAGCGTCCTTCTGCCATCGAGACTGGAGCAAAAGATATCGGGCCAGCCATCCCTATTGTAATCGGCGGCGGTCACCCCTTTCGTAAACAGTATCTTGTCGACGCCTGCTTCCCTCGCCACATTGGAAAACGTGCCGTCTTGGTTGTTGATCCATAGTTCGCCCGGATGCGCAAACATTCCCCTGGATTCATTCCCGACATAAAGGTCCAGCCACCCATCATTATTGAAATCGGCCCAGACAGCCGCCTGCGTCGGTCCAAAAGAAAGCAGACCGCTTTCGACCGTGACATCCGTAAAGGTGCCGTCGCCATTGTTGCGCAATAAGGTCTTGGGTTGTTTGCCGAGCTCTCCCAACCAGGCCCCCCGTATAACCAGGATGTCCGTAAACCCATCATTGTTGAAATCAGCCTGGACGATATTCAACCCGCCCTTGATCTCCGACAGACCGGAGGACTTCGAACAATCGGTGAACGTGCCGTCGCCGTTGTTCTTGAAAAAATGCATGGGCTCAGTAAGGTCCCAGGAGCTCAATACGACGTCCAGGTAACCATCATTGTTAAAATCATCCACGATGGCTCCTCCCGCCTCACTTCGAAAATGATTGAGCCCCAGGTCCGCCGAAATATCGGTAAACGGCTTCACCCGGACATCCGAATTGTCTCCATCCAGCCCGGGGATCAGCATCTCTGGCGGCACCTTGGCGGGATACTGCCCGATGGTCATATATGCTACGTTGAGCAGCCACCTCGATTCCAGGTCATCCGGATTCGCCTGAAGGAGCGCCTCATACCCCTTGATCGCCTTCTGCGAAGCGGTGGGATCGGTATAAACACCGTCACCCTGTATCGGAAAAACACAAGAGCCTCCCATATGATTGGAGATACAATTGCTTCTTTCTCCCAAACGCAAATAGGCCAATGACAACATCTTCTCGGCATTTTTATAGAACGGATCCGTATTATCCCCCTCGGTGTGCTGCATGAAATTCTCCAGGTCAGTGGTGGCATCCTTTTCACGCCCCATTTGCAGCAGGATCTGCGCCCTGAAAGCATGCAGCATCATTTCACTCCGCCCGAAACCCGGGTGCTCCTGCGCCAGCGAGTCATATAGTTCAAGCTGGCCTTCAGGGTAAAAGGGATTTTCACGCGTATGCACCGGCACTAGAGCGGCCCGATAAAGCCTGGTAGGACCGTCCAATGCAGAATGTCTTTGTATGTAGGCAAAACATACCGTTCCAAGGACTACTACAGCTATGGTGGCTATCAATAGCTTTCGAAATATTGATTTCATGATTGTATTATAAGAATGAATAGGACCGGCATACCCAGGTCTGTAAGTATCGCCGGCAGGATCGCCTTTCGGCAAGATTAATGGAATGGATCAGCCCAGAACCGAAGGCGGCCGCTCATCCGAGGCCATTGCGGGGGAAGGAAGGAATACCTGCTGGTAATACGCCATCGAAAGTTGTTTGCACGGATGTGCGTGACCGGTATATCCATCAGTGGAGAGATAGGGATCTTCCACGGGATTCTTGTGCGGGACAGAACTACCTCCGGCATGCCTGCCGGGAGTGCCCTGGAAACCATTGACCAATCGGTCGAAATTGCTCTTGAACGCCTGCAGCGCCGTGGCCGCGCGATCCGGCAAGCACAAAAACTCCAATGAGTCGTTGTATATCCTGCGCTTGACGTACCTGTACTGGACACCGCCGAGTTCGACGCTTCCGTCTACGCGTTCAAATTGATTGTCAGTGTTATAGTACGAAAGATGGGAGATCGGCACCTTGACCGAGATAAGTTGCGATTCGTCGTAGCGGTTGTCATCCAGGTTGGCTACCATATTCCGGTCCATCCGGCCCTGCATGTAAGTAACAAGCAACCGGTAACCCACCAGGTTGAATAGCAATATCCCAAATAGCAGTATGGTTGCAATCTTTCTCAGACACCCTAAATTAAAAAAAAAACCCCAATTTACCGCCGAATTTACCCACAGACATGCATAACCCGGATATCGCCGTCCTTTTTTTCCTCCTCGCCGGGGCCGCAGCCAGCGCGCACTGGCGAAAACTGACCCTGCCTGCCGCCGCCGCCGGAGCAGTCTGCGGCGCGGCCATCTATATAGGCGACGGCTTTCGGGGCCTTGCGCTCCTGGCCCTTTTCTTCGCCCTTGGAACCGCCGCCACTTCCTGGCGAAAAACGGAAAAGCTCGGCATCCGCGGGGCCGCAGCCCATCAATCCACCCGGCGGACCGGCCAGGTCCTCGCCAACGCCGGCGTAGCAGCTATCGCAGGCTTGCTGACCCTTTTCTTTCCCGCAAACCGGCAACTTTTCAGCCTCATGCTGGCAGCCAGCCTCTCTTCGGCAACCGCCGACACCCTTTCTTCAGAACTCGGCATGGTCTACGGCCACCGCTTTTTTAATATCCTGACGCTAAAGCCCGACGAACGCGGCCTGGATGGTGTCATCAGCCTGGAAGGATTGTTTCTCGGGATCATCGGGTCGGCCCTCGTCGCGGCCGTCTTCCTCATCGTCCCTGCCCCGCCTGCGGCCGTCTTCGCCATCGTCCCGCTCCCACCCGACCAGCACGCCCCAATCGTATCGAACAGCCAGGCATTCCTGATCCTCATCATCTCCGGCACGGTAGGCAACCTCGCGGACTCCCTCCTTGGCGCCCTGCTCGAACGCCGCGGCCTGCTCACCAACGACGACGTTAACTTCCTCAACACCCTGATCGCCGCCATCACCGCCGCCACCCTCGCCGGTTTCCATGGCTAGCCCCTGCGTTCCCGCCCGTAACCCATGGTTTCTGGGTAAAACTCTACTAAATCGATAGGTATTAACACCCGGATTCCGTTGTATAAATGCGCGGATTTATCGTTGGGCGTCCAGTCAATTTTCCGCCGAAACCTAACACCAGCAAGGGTTTTAGGTTTTATTTCACAGCTTTGAGATAATAGAATTGGCTCGAAGATGTCCCCCTCCCGTCCCAAAACCACCGTATATTTGTATCATCAAAGCGAGATAATTCAAGGCTCCGACACAAGGAGCCGATCGAAATAAAGATTTTTCATATGGCAAGCAATCGTTAGAGGTCGACTGTTTCTACAGTGGACCTTATTTTTTTTCCCCCCTTCCCCTCTTCCCGATACCTGCCACATCGCACTTTCCCCGGACACCGTCGCATCGTTCCCGCGCCCGGGCTTCAACTTTCCCGACATCACCGCGCCATGATAGCCTCCCCGCTTCTAACGTTCACGGACATGTATAAAACTGAAATCCGCCAACAAGTGGCGGACTCAGCTTCCTATATGTAACACGCGCAGTATGCTAAAAAATTGAGGTCTTAGAAGAACCAGCTCGAAAGCTGCGACCGGCTGGCTTGTAACCAATTTTGAGAAGGCTTGGGCGTATTGTCGACCAACTCGGTGTCCAGAGCCTTCACCTTTACAAGCATCACGTCGGCATCATTCATACGCTCCTTCATCTCTGCGGAAAGACCGCTATTCGCATTCGCTTCTTTCATATCGGTCTGCAAGAAAGCTATACCTCTGACTTTTACAAAGAAATCCTTCCCCTTCTTAAAGAAGTCCAACTTAGTAGGGATCTCCTTGTCATATGCTTCCAGGTTCATCGCAGGCTTGGGGATCACAAACCAGATCTGACCTTCGTTGTCCAGTTCGACATCAGAAATAACATGGGTCGGCAGCTTAACAATAGAAAGGCTCTCGGTAAAGAACAAAGCACTGTTCAACTCCATGATCCTGGTCTTCAACATCTCGTTCTGGGTTTCTTGGGCGGTAGCGGAAGTCATAGTTTCAATATTTGGGTAACGATAAATTTGTGTTTTCATCCCGTCTGCCTTTGTTCCGTTGGCTGGGGACATGTGATAGAAGACAATTGGCATACCAACTCGTAACAATTTGATAATAAGACCTTTAAATCTGGCACCCCCCGCCTCTGCCTTCCCAGTTTGGGATGATGTTTCCAAAATCTAGTACTTTCCGCAGTTTTTGATAGCAAAAACACTTACGAACGGCTAAAATTACCGGACCAAATCAATCGTATGGGCGACAAACGTCATCTCAGGCCGGCTCCAACCGCGATCAGCATTACCCATCCCCCGGATCAGTCCACCGCCCCGCCCGGCTCCCCCCGTCTATCGAACCACTGACCGGCTTTGCTGTTATGGCAAACCAGAAAGACACCATTTGATTATGAGAACAGGCTTGTTCACCTTGCTATTGTTAACTTTTTCCGTACACGCCCTGGCCTGGCAACATATAAAATCAGACACGGCTGCGAAAGCAGCCGCCAATAAGAACGTGCTCGCCTTCCCCTTTGCCGTTCGCTCTCTTGAAACAAATTGGGGCTTCGGCGGCATCGCAGCCCGCTTCTTCAGGCCCGGTCACGACACCAACTCCAGGACCTCAGACGTCAATATCCTCGGCTTATATACCCTCCGCTCGCAGCTGATCCTCGTACTCAGCTCCACCATCTTCTTCCCCAAAGAAGACCATATAGCCCGTTTCCAGGCCTCCTATAGTTATTATCCCGACGATTTCTGGGGGCTGGGGAATCATGCGCCCTTCAGCGCCAAAACAGGATTCAGCCAGAAACAATACTTTATCAATCCGCAGTTCCTGAAACGCATCCAGGGCAATCTCTACCTGGGAGTCACCTACGAATACCAACACACGGGTCCGGTGAGCTATCCCGAAGGCAGCGTATTCGACCAGGAGAATACCACGGGCCGTCATGGCGGCAACACCTCGGGCATCGGCCCCATTTTGTCCTGGGACACCCGAAACAATGCTTACAGCCCCGACCGCGGCGGCTTTGCCGAAATACAATATGAGTACTTCCGACCCTTCACAGGCAGCGATTTCAAATTCACGCTGCTGTCCATCGACCTGCGCAAGTTCTTTCATCTTTCACCCAAATCGGTATTGGCCATACAGGGACTGGGTGGCCTGACCTTTGGCAATACGCCTTTTCGGAAACTGGAAGAGCTGGGGGGCACTGATATGATGCGCGGTTATTATGGAGGAAGATATACGGACAAATGCCTGATGGCTTACCAGGCCGAATACCGCCGGTTCCTGTTCTGGCGCATCGGCATCGTGGCCTTTGCTGCCACCGGAGAAGTCGCCTCGACACCCGGACGCTTCGATCTGGATGGATTGCACTATACTTCCGGCGGAGGATTGCGCTTTGCCCTCAGCAAAGAGGAAAAACTAAACCTGCGGGTCGACTACGGCGTCGCCAAACATTCCAATGCCTTCACGGTCCAGCTTCGCGAAGCGTTTTAGGGCGCCCTTTTCAACCCCACGATCCCAATCAGGATAAAACCAATAAAAAGGAATTGCCAGCCATTATACGGCATCTTCAATAAAAGGATCTCCACCAGCTTCACCCCCACCAACGCCGTCCCCATCCAAACCGCAAGACAGGTGGAGGCGGGTATATCCTTCATGGCAATAGATATACAATAGACATTTCCCAACCCGAAGACCAAATAGCCCAAAAAGGGCCAGACCACCGTCCACCCTCCAGGCTGACTAAAAAAGCCCCGCCAGTGCAGGGCCTTTAGCTTTTTTACGCTCATGAACCTCAGGGAAAAGGTCCACGCCATTTCGAAGATCGACGCCGCAAAAAGGTATAACCAAGCCATATTGTAGGTTTAAAAATACTCATACCGCAGATTCCGTGCCCTGCACCGCATCCCCCTTAACCCGCCTCCCCTTCACCTTCCGCAGCCCCCATTCCATGACACGCCCCCGCAACCCATGATACGCCCGGAAAAAAGGATACCGCTCCACCAATCTCCGCTCATCGATCCGCCGCACACTAAACCAATGCTGCAGGAAATAATCCTTGGGATAGTCATAAGGCAACCCAAAACGGTCCGGCTTCTTCCGGCCCGGCAGATAAGCAGTCCCAAACAACCAGTCCCACACCGCGAATTTAGTAGAATAATTGGCGTAAAAAACAGCCCTGTCATCGGAATGATGCCACTGATGCATTTCGGGCCCATTAATGATATACTGCAGCCTGCCCGAACGGACATCAATATTGGAATGGATATACATCCCCCATACGGCATCGATAAGCGCCTTAATAGGCACTACGATCGGATTGGCGCCCAATAGCACAATAGGCGCGAACTCCACCGTCTGGTTGATAATGATCTCCAGCACATGCGACCGCGTCCCCGCCAGCCAGTCCACCTCCTTATTCGAATGATGCGCTTCATGCGTCCGCCACAACAATTTGGAGTGATGCTGCGCCCGGTGAAACCAGTAGATGTAAAGATCATGCACCACCAGGAAGAATAATACCTGCAGCGGCGCCGGCCAGGATCCCACCAAATGGCGCGAAGAAAGATGCCAGGTGGCATCAAGCGGCTGAATGATATAATCGAAGATAACAATCTTCAAAAAATAGCTCTGGATAAAGGTATACCAGATAAGGTCAACCCAAAACCCGTCGCGAAAGATCGGGATGCCCTTGGTATACGGATATTTCCGCTCCAGCCATATAAAGATGAACACACTCAGCACTAGCAGGCCGGTAGTATAATATACGATCGTACCCATAATAAATTAAAGCGTTGTTTCAACAGCCCAAGTCCTCCTGAGCCGTTTCATGGCCCCGAGTTCGCTGTCATACACTTTTTTTATGCCGTCCCCCAGGGACAATTCTACATCGCGAATGTCGCGTACGAGCTTTTGCATCCCCTGCGGTTCGACAGAAGCGGCCTGGTCGGATCCCCACATGGCCCGGTCAAGCGTAAAATGTCTTTCCACAAAACAGGCGCCCATGGCCACCGCGGCAACGGTCGTCGCCAAACCCGTTTCATGACCCGAATAACCGATCGGCGTCCATGGGAAAAGTTCGCCAAGCGTCTCGATCATCCGGAGATTCAGTTCCTGCGGCGGACAGGGATAAGCCGAAGTCGAATGCGCGATCAGCAGGTTTTTGGTGCCAAAAGTTTCCACCGCGGACTTGATCTCGTCCATCGTGGACATACCCGTTGAAAGGATGTAGGGCTTTCCCGTCTGTTTCACCTTGGCGATCAGCGCATGGTCCGTCAAAGACGCCGATGCGAACTTATATACCCCCGGATTGAATTGCTCCATAAAGTCCACCGATTCCTCATCCCAGCAGGAGACAAACCAATCGATCCCCTTTTCCTTGCAATAGGCATCGATAACTGTATAATCGTCGAATTCCAATTCCACCATGTGCCGGTAGTTGATGTACGTCATACGGCCCCACGGCGTATCCCGCTCCAGGTGCCATTGATCCTTCGGCGTGCAAAGCTCCGGCACCCGCTTCTGAAACTTTACGGCATCACAACCCGCTGTAACCGCTTCATCGATCAATTTCCTGGCAATATCAAGCGATCCGTTGTGATTGATGCCTATCTCGGCGATGATGTAGATGGGATGACCCGGCCCGATAGTCCGTTTCTCGCTGACCCGAAACGAGTTGCCCCTCAAATTAGACTGGAATGTGGTGCTCATAAATTAAATTTTAAGGTGATAGGTTTTATGATCAATTTCGTGCTGCTCAAATTGTCGTCCAGCCACCATCCACCACCAGGTTAGCCCCCGTCATATAGGCGGATGCTTCACTGGCCAGAAAAACGATCGCGCCCTTATAGTCGGAAGGCGCCGCCATCCTGCCCAACAACGTCTTCTTCGAATAGTTTTCCCTGAAAAATGCCTCCTGCTGATTCTCCACCCCGCCCGGCGACAGCGCATTGACCCTTACGCCCTTGTTTCCCCAATAGGCCGCCAGGAATTTGGTAAAGCCGATGACCGCCGACTTGGTAACGGGATAGGCCGGCGATTTAAAAAAGGTCTGCTCCCCCGCCTCATTCTTATAGATACTCTGATCGGGCGCCACGATACCATAGGTCGATGCTATATTAATAATGCTCCCACTGCCCCGCTCCGCCATCACGCCACCCAATACCTGCGAACAAAGAAAGACCCCACTCACATTCACCTTCCAGCTTCGATCCCAAAGCTCCAGGGGATAATGCTCGAACATCGATTGCTGACCGGCTAACAAAGGGTTTTCAAACATATCGTTGATCGCCGCATTGTTCACCAGCACATCGATGCGGCCATGGTTATCCAATATCCGCCGCCGCGCCGACTCCAAAGAAGCCACACTCGTCACATCCAGCCCAACCCCCAAATGCGACGCACCATCCCGCGACGCACCATGCCGACGCCCCCCATCCAACCGCCCGGCCACCGCCATAGCCGCCGCCTCATCCAGATCAGCCGCAACCACCATCGCCCCGGCCGCCGCCAGCGCCTCACAATGCTGGACCCCGAGGAGCCCGCAGGCCCCGGTGACAATCGCAACCTTACCCTCAAGCGAAAAAAGATCAACACTCATTATTTGGCCTTTACCGGTTTCATATTAAAATTGCTCACTTTCCGGAATACAGCTTCGACCGGCCTACCCTTCAGCCGCGCAGCGACATCCCCCGCGACGACCGCATCCCGAAGCAGCCCCAGCACTTCGCGATACGCAGCCAACGTATAATCCACATCCGCATCCGTATGACTAAAGCTCATGTTGTGAAAACCCGACCACAACACACCTCTTTTTATCAATTCCTGCTGAACGTAGGACTTCAGCTCCAGCGGATTGCCGGCAGACGCATCAAAGCTCACCAGCGACCGGCAGTCATAACCCGTGCAACGCGTATAACCATCCATCCCCAATTCCTTCGCCAGGAGATTATAACCCTCCTTCAGCCTGCGCCCCTTCTCCGCCAGATAAGCCGGTACATTCTTCTCGATCATCTCCCGGATCGTGGCAACGGCCGCCGCCAACGAAAGCGCTTCCCCGCCAAACGTGGTAAAAAAGAATACCTCTTCCTGGAAAAGCTGCATGATATCCCGGCGACCGGTCAGCAAGGAGATGGGCATGCCATTGGCAAAGGCCTTGGAATAACAAGCCAGGTCAGGCACTACCCCAAAATACTCCTGCGCACCCCCGACGGCGATCCTGAATCCTGTCCACATTTCATCGAAGATCAGCAGCGTACCATTGGCAGCGCATACCGTCTTCAGCTCTTGTAAGAAATTATTTTTAGGTGCTTCGAAAACAAAAGGCTCCAGGATCACACAGGCCGTATCGGCATCGAGAGCGGCCTTCACACTTTCGAGATCATTGTATTCAAAGGTTGCGCTCAGATCTTTCACCGCATTGGGAATACCGCTGTTACGACTGGTGACGGCGATATACCAGTCATGCCAGCCATGGTATCCACAACACAATACTTTATTGCGGCCCGTGTAGGCCCTGGCCACCCGGACTGCCGCACTAGTGACATCTGCCCCCGTCTTGCTGATCCGGATCGCCTCCGCATTCGGGATGACCTGGTGGACCAGTTCGGCAAGCTCCACCTCGAGCTCGTGCATCATCGAGAAGGTGATCCCATCACGCAGCTGCGCGATGATGGCTTCGTCGACCCGGGGATAGGCATAGCCCAACGACAACGGGCCGATGGCCATATTATAGTCGAGGAACTCATTCCCATCCACATCCCACACATGGGCCCCTTTACCCTTCCTCAAATACTTCGGCGCAACCCCGTCCACATATTGTCCGGGCCCCTTCGCCAGCGTCTGCGTCACAGGGGTCATAATGGGACGGGCCCTTTCATACAATTGATTGGAAACCGTAGTGACGGGATAGTTGTCGTTAAAGGCGATTTTATTGGGCATAAGTAAATGAATTAGCGTTTTTAATTTTCGCCGCCATCTTCTCCGGCGTAAACCCTTCCGTCTCCAACACCTGGTCGAGCAAGCCTGGTTTGAACCAGCGCTCGCCAAGCGAAAGCGAAAGCACATCCGCAGTCATCCGCCACCGCAGCAACACCTCGGCTACGACCGAATAGAGCCCACCGGTCTGCAGATGATCTTCTATCGTAACCAGGCGACCCGATTCCAACGCCGCCCCCACGATGGCTTCATCGTCAACCGGCTTCAGCGATCGCATGTTGATGAGTCCTACCGAAAACCCTTCACGTTCCAGGATCGCCTTCGCCTGCAGCGCATTCCCAAACAGGAACCCATACACCAGCAGCGTCACATCGGTACCCCGCGCAACCACCTCCGCCTTGCCCGGGACATAGGGAGTATGCGAATAATTTCCTTTCTTATGGTTGATCCGCACATAGGCAGGCGCAGGCGAGCTCCAGATAGCCGGAAGCATGCCGACCAGGTCATCTTCGTCGGCGGGACAATACACTTCCATACCGGGTATGCCCCGCATGATCGACACATCTTCGATGGATTGATGGGTGGGACCATTGCCGTCCGACAAAAAACCCGGAATATACCCGCTCAGCTTCACCGGCAGCCTGGCAATCCCAAGATCGGTCCGGATGAACTCATAGGCTCGCATGGTCAGAAACGGCGCCAGCGCATGTACAACGGGTATACGCCCCCGTAAGGCCAAACCGGCCGCCATGCCGATCATGGTCTGCTCGGTGATCCCGGTGTCGATAAACCTCACCCCAAGCGCCGCGGGCGCATTGCGCACCAGCGCCCTGTTCTCGGCCGTCATGACGACAAAGCGCTCGTCTTCCAATGCCGTTTGTATCAATAGCTGCTCGTAAGTCATATCAAATATTTATCGTACTACCAAAGTTTCAGATTGGATGGTCGCCTTTACCTGCCCATGCAACTCCTGTATGAGCTGCCCCACTTCCGCAGCACTAAAGGAACAAAACCAGCGATCCGCCCTTGCCTCGATACTGGCCAGCCCCTTCCCACGAACCGTATCCGCGATGATCACGTTCACCTTGCCTTTCACTCCTGCATGAGCAAACGCAATCTCCAATGTCCTAAAGTCATGCCCGTCGATACGCTGCACGGCGCATCCAAACGCACTGAACTTATCGGCCAGCGGTTCCAGCGGGATAAGGTCCTCCGTCCGGATATTGGCCTGGAATTGATTGCGGTCCACTACCAGGGTCAGGTTGTCAAGCCCATAAGCATTGGCGACCAACAACGTCTCCCACACGCTTCCCTCATTGAGCTCCCCGTCACCAGTGATGACCACCACCCTGTTATCCCCTCCGCGAAGTTTGCAGTCAAGGGCCACACCCGCCGCCACCGCCGGTAGATGTCCAAGGGAACCGGAATGAAATTCCACTCCGGGAATATTCCTGTTAGGATGCCAATAAATGCTGTCCGCCGTCGATAGATGATTCGCCAGCCTGCCCTCATCCATCAATCCAAGCTCCGCAAAAGTCCCATACAAGGCCGGCACATCGTGTCCCTTGGAGAGGAATAGATAGTCCCGTCCCAAATCGCCGGAACCGCCGTCCGGCCGCGCGCCCCCCCTCCGCCGGATCACATGAGAATAGCAATACACCATCAGCTCCACACACGAAAGCGACGCACCTATAAAACACCCGCCGCCCTGGGACATCCGGATAATGTGCTCCCGCACCCTCAACGCCGTCTCCCGCAAATGCTCCAATTCGTTTGTTGTCATAGCTATCTTATAGTTGTTTCGTCTGTTCCGCGCCCACCGTCCTCAACTCCGCAAGGTGGTTCCTGTACCAGTTCACGCCCGCAAACGGGGCATTGATGGCATAGATGTCCGGCCGCCGATCCAGCAGAGCCAGTATATCGGCCACCCCAAAAAGCGGGTTCACCGGATATAACTCCTCGAATACCGCACGTATAAAGGCGTAGTCCTCCGCATAGTCGATGGTAAACCGATGGCTCATCGAATAGTCCCTGCCTCCTTCCATCAGGACATTACCAATACGGAACTGCTCCGGTCTTTCCCAAATAAACGGTGTAGTATGTTCGCGCTCCAGCGGCCGGCTCGCTTCCTTCCATGCCCGCTCAAGCGCAGGAAAAGCCATGATCTCGACATCGTTCCCATCCGGCCAGGTCGCCGGATGAAGATTGCTCACAAAATCATATTCATCGAAATGCGTAAGATAAAAAGCAATGACACGATCGATGACAGCCGGATCGATCAGCGGACAGTCGCTGGGTATCTTGATCACAGCATCGGCAGGATACAGCAACGCCGCCTGGTAATGCCTGTCCAGCAGGTCATGGGCATCACCCCTAAAACAGTCCAGCCCTTCCTGCCCGCAGATCGCTTCAATGGGATCGTCGCCCGCATCCGTAGTAGTGGCGATGATGACCCTGCCCCGCAGCCTCGCCGCCGACACCCGCTCCGCCTGCCGGATAAAGAGCGGCTTGCCCTCCAAAAGCATCACCACTTTTTCAGGCAGACGGGAAGACCCCATCCTTGTCTGAATAATGGTGGTAATTGTCCGACCTTTCTCGTTCATGTACAGAGATTGTTGTAGTTGCCTTCCTGGTTATTCTTAAAAATTCTTCTTTTGTGCCTTTGAACTCAATATAACGCCGGCAAAGTGCAGCTATAGCTGCCGCAGAAACACCCCCGTTCTGAATAGGAGCCAGCCGCTTCAACTGCTCCACATCAAAATAAGAATGCACTTTTTTGCCAAGCGCGATACCAATATATACTACTGTCGAATACTGCGTTATCAACTCCTCACAATTCGCGATCATATGCTCCGTCTTTCCCTCTATATAGACCAGGGCGGAAGGCGCCCACTGGTTGATCTCGCCTATCGCCCGCGCCTTCTGCTCATTGGGATGGAGTTTGACAATCAGTGGCCGACCGTCCGCAATCCGGACGCAGTCCCTTATAAACGCCGGGCGATCTTCCTTGCCAAAAGCCTCCCTGATATCCGATGTCGTGACGAGTACGTAACCCCTATGCGGAAAGTCATTGCTCAAATGAACGGCGGCATTGTCATAATTGGGAATACCGGTCACGAAGATCCTCGCAGGGTCTGTGCCCCGGCTGGCGAATTGCGCTTTGTAACCGGCCGATGCCGCACAATAAATATCGCAAATGTTGTTGCTGCCATTGAAAGCGGTGTTCGCCGCCAAAACAGAAGGAATACCAAATGGCCGGAGCCGGCGGACCCATTTACCCCAGGTAGTCAGCGGATCGGTCATCCCTTCCTGTACCCAGATCGTTTTTATCCTGCGCAATTCCTTGGTCACCAATAGATCGGTGCACAGCAGGGCCAGGTCATAATTATTGCGGTAGACCGATCGCGCATAGTCATTACGCAGCCCGTGCTGCTCCAGGTAAGCATCGGCCTTTCGCTTGAACTCTCCGGAAAGAATGGATGAATCGAGTATGCCGGTAGATTGGAACGCCCGGACGACAGGATGCTTCGAATAGAGCTGACTGAAGAAGCAATCATAATCCGGCAGCAGCGATGCGATCTGATGCATCTGGCTGGTCTGGTTCGGCGATCCAATGACGAAGAGGATCTTTTTGCGGTGGATCATGCTTTCCTTGGACATAGATTTGCAGCTTAATTCTCCGATTACAACCGATCGTTGATAAAGTTAGAAGCCTCGTCTAATTAATCCGCAAATTTCTACGTAACTTAGGTACAAGCATCACGACAAACCAGAAATTACAATTCCTTAATATCCGCGTGCTTCATTCCCATGCCGGGAAGGGGCCATGGCCCCAAGATCATTTGTCCAGATAGGGAAGTATCGCTTGCTGCCAGATCTTATATCCCTTCTCATTCATATGCAGCTTATCGCCCACAAACAAATTATCAATCGGCCGCCCCTCAGGTGTCAACATTAAATGATACACATCCACGAAAGCAGCATGTGCACGCTGCGCGATAAAGTTCCGGATAAGATCATTGGCCTGCTCCATCTCCGGCATCAGACCCTCCCTGCTGGGACTCGGCTTTATCGACACGTACAGGATATCCACATCATTGCCCAGCCGCTTCCGGATCATCTCGTATAACCGAACAAATTTCTTATAGACCTTCTTCCCCGTCATCTTCTTGTTGGAAGCCAGGTCGTTGTCTCCACAATAAACGACTACCTGCTTGGGATGATAAGGATAAATGATGTCCTTCGCATATCGCATCACGTCATCCAGCGTGGACCCGCCAAAACCCCTGTTGATGATCGTATACCCAGGAAAATATTCCTGCACATTGGTCCACTTCCGGAAAGAAGAACTGCCCACGAACAGAATAGCATTGGCAGGTGGACGCTGGATGCTGTCCCTGTGTTTGAATTCGGCGATCTCATTCCATAAAGGCGGTTGAGGGGTAATTCCGGGCTGACCAGCGCCCCCTGGTGGAGCACCGGCACCGGGCTGTGCGCTGGCCGCCGGCTGAACCGGAGGAGGGGATTGCGCCGGCAGTTGCCACCCCAGGCTCAATAATACAAGACATAGCAGCGTACGGACAAAAATCGTTAGGAGGTCTTTTTCCATTGGGAGTAGTTGTGGTTTCGCTAAAATACAAAATCTATCCCCGCAACGCCTCAATATCGTCAGCCGTTTTGGCTAAGGGTTTACCAAATAGCCGTGAACCTTCCGCCGTGATCAGGAGATCTTCCTCTATCCGGATACCCCCAAAGCCCCGCAAAGCCTCCAGCCGGTCATAATTGATAAAATCCCGGTATTTCCCCTCTGCCCGGTACTGATCCATCAGCTCGGGAATAAAGTAAAGGCCCGGCTCTATTGTCACGACAAACCCGGCTTCGAGCGCCCTGCCCAGCCGAAGGGACTTCCAGCCAAATGCCGTGCCCTTCTTCAGGGTCTCCGTATACCCTACATATTCCTCACCCAGGTCCTCCATATCATGTACGTCGAGCCCCATCATATGCCCCAGCCCACATTGAAAAACGATCGTATGGGCACCCGCCTCCACCGCGGCCTCGGGGTCACCCTTGGTGATACCCACGGCATTCAGCCCTTCCATCAGCTTCCTGGCCGCCAGGGAATGAACATCCCTAAAAAGCACACCCGGCCGCAGGGCAGCCACCGCGGCCTCTTGCGCACTTAAAACAATATCATACATCTCCCGCTGCAAGGCCGTAAACCGCTTTCCCACGGGAAAGGTCCGGGTCATATCCCCCGCATAATGCATCGCATTCTCCGCGCCGCTGTCGCAGATCGCGATACGCCCTTCCCGCATGACGGTCGGACCATAATGGTTATGCAACACCTGTCCATTGACGGTCAGGATGGTTGGAAAAGAAAGGTTTCCGCCCGCCGCGATGGCAATGGCCTGTAATCCGGCCGCAAGCTGCGCCTCCGTTATCCCGTCCCGGGCGCCTTTTATAGCCGCCAAATGCATAGCCGCGGTGGTGTTCACGGCTTCTTCGATCTGCCCGACCTCTTCCGCCGTTTTTATACTCCGTTGTTCAACCACGGCCTTTATCAACGGTACCGAAGCATGTTCCCGCAGACTGTGCGGCGCAACGCCAAGCCAGGCACTTAACTTCAGGATGTTCTCCGGGCGGTAGGGCGGCAGGAAATGAATGGTTCGCCCCAATCCCTGAGCGGAACTAAGCACATGAGACAATGCCGTGACCGGCTCGGTCAGGCCAATGCCCGCCGCCGCTGCCTGCTCGGCCAGGGATGGCAGGGGCCCCGTCCACACGATCTCATCCATGGTCAACTCCTTACCATAAATGACAACGCGATCATTGTCGATATCGATGATACCCGTCAGCCCGGGCTTGTCCAGACCAAAAAAATAAAGAAAACTGCTGTCCTGACGAAAAGGATAAAGATTGTCCCGATAGTTCATGCTGCTGTCCTCATTGCCAGGCAACAGGATCAACCCCTTCCCGACTTGCTTTTTCAGCTTCTCTCTTCTGGCTATGTATGTACTTTGATCGAACATATATTTATTCATAGATTACCTTCTTCAGATAGAATACCCGGCTATCAATAAGCGGCATGCTCTCACTATTGACGACAAGACCCTTTTTATTGTCCACCAACTCCCGGCTCACTCCCTTGTCAGTGGTGATCTCCATAGGCAACGCCATATCGAGATTCACAAGTTTGACAAGCCATTTCGTAGGCCCGGTCTGCCGCACATCGACCTCGAGCTTCTGCGTCGTATATAGATACAGGTGAAACACCGGCGAAAGATCGATACCTGCCGCCTGGCTGAACAGCTGCTTCACATCGTCGGTACTCGCCGTCCGCGCGTATGTCCAGTTGCTGTCCGTCGCCAGCCGCTTTAAAGCCGGGAAGAACACGCTGTCGCCAAGCATATATCGCAGTGTATGCATAAAAAACGCGCCTTTGCCATAGATGTCCGGATGGTAAGCATCCTCTTCGGCGATGTCCTTGCCAAGAACAATGGGCTTCTCGTTCTTGAATTGCGGCACCATCCGCTGGAAAAGTCTTTCATAGGCCCCCTCGCCCTCCAATTCCCGCGTATACAGCGCATCCCCATAGCTGCCGATACCCTCGTGTATCCAGTAATCGGCCCAGTCTCCAGCCGTGACCTTATTGCCCCACCATTCGTGCCCGAATTCATGGTTCATCAGCCCATCATAATCCTGGCCGCCGATCTTGGTGTACTTGAAATGATTGCCATAAGCATTCATGGTCTGGTGCTCCATCCCCAAATGCGGCGTCTCAACAATCCCTATCTTCTCTTTTACCCAGGGATATTCTCCAAAATATTTCTCCTTTATCCGCGCAAACCGCTCCAACAATTCCAATTGATACGCCGCTTTATCCGCATGCTCCTTCAACACATAGAATTGCATGGGCACTGTATGACCCATGCTCGTAGTGTACGTGCGGCTCACCACCGTATAATCACCGACATTAAAAACAATGCTATAATTATTGATGGGATAGTTGGTCTTCCAGTGATAGCTGCTGCGGCCGCCCCGCGTCTTCACACCCTGCAGCAAACCCGGACCCGCGACAACCAGACCCTTCGGAACAGTGATCGTCATATCCACACCCTGGTCCGGCTCGTCGGAAGGATGATCCTTGGCCGGGAAATAGATCTTGCCACCAGTGCCCTCCGCCGTAACAGCTACCCACGGATGACCCGTCGAGTCCTTGGTAAAGGTAAAGCCATCGTCCCACGGCGGCCGCTTGGCGATCATGGGATGACCGGAATATTCAACCCGCACGATGGCAGGTCCCGCCGGCCAGGAGCCGGTGATATGGATCTCATGATGCTGATGCGTAAACTCCGCAGACTTCCCGTTCACAGTCACTTTCGCCACCTTGAAGGAATCCATCAGGTCGAAAAGCAGCCCCGTCGCGGGCTCCTTCAGGATACAATTGACGATCGCATACCCGGAGAGGCTCTGCTCGGGGATATTCAACGCCAGATCAATGGTATAATGCCGGACGTCCATATTGGCCTGCTCGGGCTTGAGCTTCCCGCCATATTCCGGTCTCTGGGCATAGCCTGCCCCTACGGCCAAAAGCAGGAATAAACAAACCGGGAATCTCCGCATAGATAATTCGTTTAGCCTGGCAAATTACAGGATTATTCGCTATTTAAGACCACGCAAACATCATTCGCTTCGCAGGCCATCCACCGGGTTGACCCGCGCCGCTCGCACCGCCTGAAATCCGATGGTCAACAGGGCGATTCCCACGCCACAAATCCCCGCGACAAGGAACAATGGCAACCCGAGCGAAATGCGATAGACAAACCCTTCCAGCCATCGATGCATATACCACCAGGCGATGGGCGTAGCGATCAACATCGCAAGGATCACAAGCCCGATGAATTCCCGACACAGAAGCACCACGAGCTGCGGCACGCTTGCTCCCAACACCTTGCGGATGCTCACCTCCCGCGATCGCTTTTCGACGGAGAAAAGCGCCACACCAAACAGCCCCATACAGGAAATAAAGATCGTGACGAACATTGCGCTGCGCACCAGCATACACATCATTTGTTCATCGATGTAGAAATCCTGGATCGTTTCATCGATAAACCGGAAATTGAAGTCCTTGCCCGGATAAACCTTGTTGAATGCCCCCCGGATATCATCCAGCGTCTTCTTTACCTCACCAACGCCACGACCCGCCATCGCCAGCCGGATGCCAAGACAGGTTTCCGCCTCCGGATCATGACCGATTACCACCGAATTGATCGGATCGTGAAAGGACGAGGTGTGATAGTCCGCCACCACCCCGACGATGGGGACCGGTATCTTTTTATTATTGGCCCCGTTCGCATACAGGAATTTTCCCAATGCCTTCTCCGGACTGTCGAACCCGAAATACCGCACCGCCGTTTCATTGATCAGAATCTCCTGCAGGCTGTCCGTATGTCGCAGGTTGCGGCCGGCAACGATCCGCATCCCGTAGAAAGGGACAAAGGATTCATCGCCGTAATCCATCTCCGTCCTGGCCAAAGAATCGGCGGGCCCCGCTGCCCAGTCACTGAATTGTTGCCCCCAGCCGATAGGCGGATCCGCCTCACGAACCACACTTGCGATCCTTGGCAATCCCGCCAGCCTGTTCTGCAAAACCTGCACCTTGCTCAGGCTGTCCCTCCAGGGAGTAGCTAAAGTGACGACCGCATCCGTCCTGAAGCCATAATCCGTATGCAAAAGATATTTCACCTGACCGCCTACTACCAACGTACAGACGATAAAGCCCAACGAGATCGTGAATTGAAAGATGATCAACCCGCGCCTCAGGTTCCAGGCCGGGTTGCCCTGGTACTCCGAACCTCCCCGCAAGCTGATCACGGGGCGATATCCCGACAACACCCTGGCCGGATAGAACCCCGCCAGCAGCGTGGTGACAACGATCATTACCAGCAGGAACAGCAACACCGAACCATCCGGAACAAATCGTAATCCTTCCGGAATATAATCACTGAAAACCCGTAGGACAAGCGGCACCAGCACAGTAGCGACGACCACGGCAAATACCACCACCACCGCGGTCTCTATCAGGAACTGCAGGGTCAATCCCGCCCGATCGCTGCCCAGCACTTTTCGTACGCCCACCTCCCGCGAACGGCGGATCGACTGGGCCGTCGACAAATTGATAAAATTGATCATCGCCAGGATCAGGATAAAGACGGCTAGCAGCGCCACACCATAAAGGGTAGGCCGGTGCGCCTTACGTATCGGGTCATGCGTATACCCGTTGGCAAAATGAAGCTCGCGCAGTGGCAGCAAAAGCATTTCCGGCTTGCGCCCCGGTGACATATTCGCTTTGGCGACAGCCTGAATTTGCTTTCTGACCCGTTCCGGGTCGGTTCCCGGGGAAAGTTTGACAAAGGTCCACATCCCCGCCGCTCCCATCTTTCCATACCAGTTATCCATCGGGAAGCGGTTTCTTAATCCCGTCCTATCCGCGGTAGCAAGCGAAATAAAGACATTGGAGACAAGATCCGACCGTTCCTTCCAGTCCTCCACTATACCTGCGACGGATAAAGAAACGGTATCATCGAGGATAAGCCGCCGGCCCATCATCCCGGTATAGGGCTGATCGCCAAAGATCTGCTGGGCGCGGCTTGCCGAAAGTACTACCTGGAACGGCTTCTGCAGCGCCGCCGCGTTACCGGCCAGCCATTTATAGTGAAAAATGGAGAAATAATGGGCATCGGCCAGCAGAACATCCCCCCACGGACTGTTCGCTGGCGGAGTGATCTCTCTAAAGCCGGATTTGCTCTTTGCATCAGGGGTCTTTACCGGGTGACCGGCATCAAATTCAAAAAAACCCGCCGCTGCTTCCACACCGGATACTTCTCCACGCACCGCCCCCGCAACCGGCGACATGATCCGGGCGGCATTGAACGAGTCCAGGTTGTTGGCCCCCGAACGGTATGTGCGGCCGACAAGAAAAATACGATCGCCGTCAGGATGGCTCCGGTCGAAGGAGAACTCATACCGGACAACAACAAATATAACCAGGCAAAAACAAATACCCAGGGCGAAGCCCAGAACATTGATGAGGGCGAAAACGGGATGGCGAACGATATTCCGCCAGGCGGTCTTCCAGAATGAGCCAAACATAGAAGAAAAGGTTTTCTGGAAGATACCAAAAACACCGCAATTAACGATACCCGAAGATCTTACTTACCCCTGACTCAAAGCCACCTGCACACCGCGCAATTCCGCCAGCCCGCGAAGCCGGCCGATAGCGCTATAACCCGGATAGGTGGTCTTCTTCAGGTCATCCAGCATCTGGTGACCATGATCCGGCCGCATGGGCAGCGACACACCTCTTCTCTTCTGTACGGCTAGCAATTCCCGGACGACGGATACCATATCCACATCGCCGGTCAGATGATCGGCCTCGTAGAAATTTCCTTCCGCATCCCGACTGGTACTGCGCAGATGGATAAAATGAATATGATCCCCAAGCCGCCTGACCATACCCGCCAGATCATTATCAGCCCTCACGCCATAACTGCCCGTACAAAAACAAAGCCCATTGGCGGCCGAAGGGGCGCAGTCCAGCAGTTCCCGCGCATCCTGCTCGGTACTCACGATCCGCGGCAACCCCAATATGGGATATGGCGGGTCATCCGGATGGATAGCCAGCTTCAACCCTTCGGCAGCTGCAACCGGAACAACCTGTTGCAAAAAATAAAACAAATGCTCCTTCAACTTGCCGGCATCGATACCGGCATAGCCCTTCAACGCCGCAAGTATTTGTTCCTCCGTAAAACGTTCTTCACTCCCCGGCAAGCCCAGCAGCGTATTACGATAGAGGACTTCTTTTTCCCCAGGACTCATGACATCCAGCCGCTGCTTCGCCTTTGCGATCTCTTCAGCCGTATAATCCTTCTCCGCGCCCGGACGCTTCAACAAAAAAAGATCAAACGCTATGAATGCCGCCTTTTCAAAGCGTAACGCCCTGCTGCGGTCAGGCAACTCATAGGCGATATCCGTCCGCATCCAGTCCAGGATCGGCATGAAATTATAGGTCACTACTTCGAGCCCGCACTTCGCCACATTGCGCAGGCTTTGCTGATAATTGCCGATATATTGCTGAAAGTTGCCCGTCTGCTTCTTGATGTCTTCATGCACGGGAAGGCTTTCGATCACCGTCCAGCGCATCCCGGCACTTTCAACCTCCGCCCTTCGTTTTTCGATCTCCTCCAACGGCCATACTTCCCCTACGGGTATATGATGCAAGGCCGTTACCACGCCGGTACACCCGGCCTGACGAATATCCCAAAGACTGACAGGATCGTTTGGCCCATACCAACGCATCGTCTCTTCCATTAACAAGGGTCTTTCCATATTGATCGTACTGTATTGTTTCCTGGCATCGGCCAAGCCGGCCGCGCTATTTTCCCGTGATCTCCAACTCCGTCTCCACGCCCTTGGCCGCACCCAACTCTTCGCTCCGGTGCGTGGGCAGCGAGCCCGCAACACTGATCCTGATTGTACCCGCCGGCACCGTTGATCTCCCGTCTTTGTCCACCAGCGAGAATTGTTCGGGCCCCAGTACAAATCGCAGGCGCTTGGAGACGCCGGCTGCCAAAGATACACGCTGAAATCCTTTCAGTGCAAATAAAGGTGCATCCTCACCCTCGTTTTCATGCGTCAGATAGAGTTGAGCCACTTCTTCTCCATCCATTTTACCCGCATTCGTCAGCGTCACTTCCACGACAACGCTTTCACCCTTCCCGATCTTCGGCTTCGAGACCCTGATATCGCTATACGAAAATGACGTGTAACTAAGCCCAAATCCAAACGGATACAGCGGCTCCGCCTTCATATACCGGTACGTTCGCCCCTTCATGGAATAATTGTCGTACGGCGGCAATTGATCATAGGAACGCGGGAAGGTGACAGGCAATTTACCCGAAGGGGATACCTTTCCAAAAAGTATATCGGCCACCGCATTTCCCCCTTCTTCACCCGGATACCAGACCAGCAACACGGCATCGGCCAGTTCCTGCACCTCGGCCAGGTCCATCGGGCTCCCTCCCGTCACTACCACGATAACCGGATTAGGATTGTCTTTTTTCAACTTCCGTAAATAATCGATCTGCGCAGCAGGAATAGCATACTCCTGCCGGTCCCCAAAGAAAGGCGAAGCCAGAGACTCCCCTTCTTCCCCTTCCAGCAGACCGGAGATACCGAGTACCGCGATCGTAGCGTCGGCAGTCCTTGCCTCACCCGACGCCCAGTCGATAGGATTAACGTTCGGCCGGTCGAGCAACACTCCCTGGCGATAGGTCATCTGGCTGCCCGGCTGCGCCTGCGCCGCCAGCCCTTCCAGGATCGTGACAAGCCGGTCGTTGACACCATAATAGTTGCCCAGCAGCACGTCGACGGCAGCGGCATTGGGACCGGTGATATAATATTTCTTCAGCCCGTTTTGCAAAGGCAATACGCCATTGTTTTTAAGCAGGACGATCGACTTCTCCGCGGCCTTTCTCGCAAGCGCACGGTGTTCGGGACTGTTGATGACAGTCACTGGAATACGGTCGTAGGGATTGGAACCGGGAGGATCAAACAACCCCAACCGAAACCGGGTCCTTAACAGGATCGCCAGCGAACTGTCGATCTCCTTTTGCGTCACCAGCCCTTGTTGCAACGCATCCGTAAGACCCAGATAGGTATCTCCGCAGTTGAGGTTCACCCCGCGTTGCAGCGCCAGCGCGGCCGCCCCCACTTTACTGCTCACCAGTTTATGCCCTGCATAGATATCGGCAATGGCATCGCAGTCCGAGACGATATGCCCCTTGAATCCCCATTGCTTTCTGAGCACATCCTCCAGCAGATAGGTATTGGCGCAACAGGCCTCCCCATCCGTGCGATTGTACGCGCACATCACCGCTTCCACACCCGCGCCGACAAGCGCATGAAAAGCGGGCAGATAGGTTTCCCACAAGTCCTTTTGCGATACCTCCGCATCAAAATTATGACGCAGCCGCTCCGGTCCGCTATGTACCGCATAGTGTTTGGCACAGGCCGCCACTTTCAAATAGGTCGGATCATCCCCCTGCAAACCCCTCACCAGCGCCACGCCCATCCGCGAAGTAAGATAAGGATCCTCTCCATAGGTCTCCTGCCCCCTTCCCCATCTCGGGTCCCTGAAAATATTGATATTGGGCGTCCAGAAAGTAAGACCGCCAAATTGCGCATGGTAATTTTTTTGGAGGGCAGCATTGTACATCGCCCTCGCCTCATCGCTGATAGCCCCCGCGACCTCGTGCAACAGACTGTCATCAAAGGTAGCAGCCATGCCGATAGGCTGCGGAAAGATGGTGGCGATGCCAGATCTCGCAACACCATGCAAGGCCTCGTTCCACCAATTGTATGCGGGTATGTGAAGCCGTGGTATTGCCGGTGTATTGTTCATCATCTGGTAAACTTTCTCCTCCGGAGTCATCCTGGTGATCAGGTCATGCACCCGGGCATCGAGCAAAACGCCGGGGTCCAAATAGACATCGGTCTGCGCCTGCACGCGTAGGAGGGCGCAGCAGGCAATCGTGGCAAATAAAAACTTCATGGCAAAGCTGATTTTCGGCTAATATACAAAAGAATGTAATCGATTACAATTTCATTCATTGCCGGATCTTCATCTTAACCCCGCCTTCCAAAAAACGCCACGGGCGTTTTGGCCGAAGACCCATAATTAGACGTTTGAAGGCGGGGTTACTTTTTTGCCTTTACCCCGCCTTCCAAAAAACGCCACGGGCGTTTTGGCCGAAGACCCATAATTAGACGTTTGAAGGCGGGGTTACTTTTTTGCCTTTACCCCGCCTTCAAACGGCGGCGCGGGGAGCCCATCCTTAAACAATATATCCCTGTTGTAGAGATTGGCTCCGGCAGGATTGTCGGCCCAGGCATAACGCACCGCCATGGGATGGGGGATCGCGTCATTCCACACATATACCTTCTTTCCATCGATGAGGGCCTTGGCCGGCAGGAACCGGTGGTCTGCACCCGCGATCTGGAAACCCTTGAGTTCTCCCCCGCCTTTGACAATAAGCCCCGTATTCAGGTCATCGAAAAGGACATGCATCGTTTTGCCATGTGCCTTCATCGAACGGTATAACGGTCCGGTATAAATAATAGTACTCTTGCCATAAGCCATACCCTCGGCCGCCAGGAACAACCTTTTGGCCAGCTCATCAAAATCCTTCGGCCGCAGGTCCCCGGAATCATTGAGATCGGCCGCTACCGTCATCGCAACTCCCTGTCCGTCCAGGGCTAACCGCTGCGCCTCCCTCAATTCAGCCCATTGACTCTCTTCCGGTTCCTGCTTTACAGGACCATGCCCCTCCAGCTGAACATAGAGAAAAGGCAGGTTACCCTCGCTCCACCACCTCCGGTAGTCACTGATCAACGTCGTCAAAAGCGCCTGGTAGTCCCCCGGCCTTTGCACATTGGCCTCACCCTGGTACCAAAGTACACCCCTTACCGTATAGGTCGCGGCCGGCGCAATCATCCCATTGAGCAAACCACCAGGCGCCATCCTGTCCACAGGTCCCTTCCCTTCGGGGAAACTGCTGTCGGCATAACGGGCTGCAGCATTCGCATAATCGGGAAAGAACTTCAGCGCACCCGGGCTCAGCCACGCCTCGGCCGGCGCATCGGCGACGGTGGCATTTATTAACCCGACCGGCACATGAAAATGATCATAGATCTGCCGGGCAAAAAGATAACCCAACGCGGAAAACGATAGCACGGAACTGGGATCGGCCGTCTCCCAATGGCCGGAAGAAACATTTTCCCGCGGCCCCTTGTAATCATAATGCTCGAGGATGTGGAACTGCCTGACCGGCACATCACCCGCATGCGCGATGAGATCGGCATACTGCGCCGCCACCTTTCCCATCGGCAGCTCCATATTATACTGCCCGATACAGGCCCATACCTCGCCCACCATGATATTCTTGATCCAGATATGATTGATGCCGTCGATATCCATCACATAGGGCCCTCCGGCTTTCTTAGGCCTCAATTCCACGACCCATTTCCCGTTGTCGTCCGTGACGCTGCCGGCCGTTTCCCCGTCAAACTTCACCGTTACCTTTTCCCCCGGAGCACCAAACCCCCAAATTCGGATGGGTATCTCGCGCTGAAGGACCATTCCGTCACTCACCAGCCTGGGAACCCTTATCTGCGCCGAAACCGCAAGCCCCGAAAACATAATTGCCAAAAATAGCCCTCCCGCTGCCCGGTATGTACTGTGCATAAGTCCGATTTGTAACGCAATTTAAAAGGTTACGCTACAAAAACTAAATTTTTTCCTGCACCCAGAACTTCGTCGGCGAACTTCGTCGAAGCTGCGTCGCTTGCTTCTCCTCGTTCCTACCCTTCGCTGCGCTCGGGTACGTCCCTCGCTCAGGCCATCGTCAAAGCTTCGTCCCTCGCTTTTCCTCAGCCGTTCCCTTCGGTTCCCTCGGGAACGTTCGTTAGCTTCGCTTCGCTCGCTAATAACCCAGGTTCTGCGGGAACGGTGTACCCGAGGTCACCGCATCGATCTGACTCTGCGGTATCGGCCTCAAGACCATATAGGACTGCAAATGTGCCCCTGCCTGCACGGGATTCCATTTCTGCACCCTTTCCAACAAAGAGCCCGTACGCACCAGGTCCCACCACCGGATAGCCTCACCATAAAACTCCCGGCTGCGCTCATCCAGGATAAAATCCAGTGTCACCTGGTTGGCCGTGATATCCATGGCCGTCGCGGCAGCGGCATTCTGCAACGCAGTATTCACAGGATTGTACGCCGCCCTTTCCCTGATCACATTGATGGCCGTGGCCGCATCCGTCAGGTCACCCGTCTTGAAATAGGCTTCCGCCAGCAGCAGGTACACATCGGAGAAACGCCATATGATCACGGGCCGGGTACTGGGATCGTTGAAATCCGCCGCCGGCCGGCTCGGGTCGTCAAACTTGCGGTTGGCAGGATAAAAGCTGCTCGTCTGCAGACTGGGCGGTATGATGATCCCCTTGAACGGGGTCGTGCCGTTGAACTGCGGCGCACCGGGCACCTCATAAGGAGGGAACCACACCGCCGTATCCACGCCCACATTCATCGTGTAGCCGATGCCGCGGGAATTATTGGCTGCACCTGCCGTATTGGATATCCCCGCAGTGTTCGCAATAAAGACGGTCTGGAAGGTCTTGTTATAGCGCGTATCATTGACCCTGTCGGTGCTGTCAAAAGCCTGTCCCAATACATAGGGGTTGTTCGGCATTACCCGGATAAAGGGACGCCCGTTGAGCACGTCCCGCGTCATCATAGCGGCCCCGGTACTCGCCAGCACGCCCGGGCTCTTCAGGTAAGCGTTGATCCCGCTATTGGCCGGGTAGTTCCAACGCTGGAACCAGGGCAGCAGGTTCTGCGCCGCCCCACCGGCAGCCCCGCCGCCGATAGTATATTGCCCGTATTTGGCATTGGAACTGTGGTCACTCACGAAGATGGACTCCTTACCGTAATCCCAGGTCGCCCTGGAACCGCTGACCGGAACCACATTCTCCCCAAACGCATCGCCATAATCCTGCCAGAGACCAAAACCATAGGTGGTCTGGTTGGCGATCAGGTTGGTGAAGATCGTAATGGCCTGGTTGAGATCACTCGGTTGAGCCGCACCCGACCAACCCCGGGTAAGATAGGTCTTGCCCAACAGGTACAAGGCCGCGCCCTGCGCAGCCGCCTTGCCGCCGAAAGGCGCCGCCGCACTGGCGCTCACCGGAGACTGCACCTGCAATTGCGCGGCGGCATAGTTGAGATCGGAAATGATGGAATCGTATACCAGGGCCATGGGCTGCCGGGAATCCGAAGTGCTCGGCACCGTGATATAGGTCGTGTGCAGGGGCACGTCGCCAAAATTGATCACGAGATAATAATACCAGAAGGCCCGCAAAAAATGCGCCTGCGCGACACACTGGTCGACCACGGTGTCCGCAGGAAGCGTTTTGGCATATTGCAGGACGGCATTCAACGTGTTGATGTCCTGGTAGGCATTGTTCCACCACCCATTGGTCTCATCGGCGCTGTTCATGGGGTTATAGGTAAAGAAATCAGGACTGGTGACACTGGCGCCTTCCTGCGTCTCGTCCGTACCGCCTAAACATTGCATGGTAAACCCCTCCGTGCCCCAGAGGCCGCGCATGTCGTTGTACACCCCGCCGACACCACCCACCAGGCCGCCCTCGGTGTTGAAGATGCTCGGCACGATCGCCGATTCGGGATTCTCTACCAATAATTTCTTACAGCCGCCAGCCATCGCCAGCACCAGCAGCAAACCCAAAAAACCAATTAGCTTATACTTTTTGATCCGTATATAATGTCTTTTAATTTGCCGGATCGAACCTCCCGGTTCATTATATATATTTGTTGTGGTCGGTTTCATATGAAGAATAGTTATGAGTTAGAATTTCAGTTGCACCCCTAGGTTAAAGGATCGCGTAGCAGGGTTGTTGGCATTGACCGTGATCTGTCGGCTCACCCCATTGGCGCCGCCGACACCCGTACTGCCGCCGGCAGCAGTGGAAGAGACCGCCCCGCCATAACCATTGCCTTCCGGATCTGGCCCAAAACCGTCATGCACGAAAGGAGAATAGATGACAAAGGGATTCAACACGTTCACATAGACCCGGAGCGAGGTGATCCCAGCCTTGTTCAGCCCCCGGGCAGGAACGGTATAGCCCAGGTTGATGCTCCGCATCTTGACAAAGGAACCATTCTGATAGCCTAAGGTTGAAGCAAAAGGGAAGGACTGCAGGCTGGCATCCGGCCTTGGAAAGGCATTGGTCGGGTTCGTGCGTGTCCAATAGTTCACCTTCAGCTGGTTGATCCGGCTCTGCATAAAAAAGTCATACCCCTGAGCGGTGCCGTCCGTGGTAAGGTAGGGCGCGACCACTTTCATCCCCATCCGCGCGAAAACGACAAAGTTGAAGTCGAAACCCTTAAAGCTCATCGTGCTGCTAAAACCACCCTCCCACTTGGGCTGGAAGTTACCGATGACCTGCCGGTCATTGGCATCGATCTTGCCATCCGGCTTGCTGCCATTGGGTCCGGCGATGTCCTGTACCTTGATATTACCCGGCAACTGAGCAGGAGAGGTCTGAGCTTTTAGCGCGCCATCTATCGAATCCGCCGTCTGCCAGATGCCGATCTTCTTTACGTCGTAGATCACCGTCAATGGCTGTCCTACAAACCAGCCGTCATTGATATCCGCGGTCTGCCCTGGTGTCAATTGCGTGATCTTCTCCCGGTTCAGGAAGAAATTGAAGTCCGTGGTCCAGGAAAAGCCGCCTGGCTTGACCGGCTTGATATTCACAGTGCTCAGGTTGATCTCGAGCCCCTTGTCCGTTGTCTTTCCTAAGTTGCTCTCCACATTGGAGGCCCCGTTGCTCGCAGGCAGGGTCTCCAGCAGGAGAATATCGCTGGTCTTTTGCTCGTAGACATCGATCGTACCGCTGATCCGGTTCTGCAGGAACCCATAGTCGATGCCGATATTGGTCTGCGCCGTCTGCTCCCAGTGCAGATGGGTGTTGGCCAGCGAGGTCACCAGGTAGGTCCCCACCTGGCCCGGCGTAGCCTGCCCGAAATTATAGGTGCTGGTGGTCAGCGCCCCCAGCGTGGTATAGGGCGCAATCCCCTGGTTGCTGGTAAGCCCCCAGCCCCCCCTTAGTTTCAAATTACTGATCCAGCCCACCGATTTCATAAACTGCTCATTCATGATATTCCAGCCCACGGCAAGCGCCGGGTAAGTGAAATACTGGTCGCCCGGCGATAGCACGGAAGAGCCGTCCCGCCGCACCGTAGCAGTCAGCAGGAAACGTTCGTCAAACGCGTAGTTCGCACGCGCCATATAAGAGATCAGCCCCCGCTCGGCAAAATTTCCCCCGTTGGCAACCACCGTATTGGCCAGGGCAAGGTTGGCATCCAGCAAATAGTTGGCGGGGAAACCCGTGCCCGTAAAGCTGCTGCTCTGGGTGTGATCCTTCTGGGCGCTATAGAGACCCGTCAACGTCAGATGATGCTTCTCGGCAAAGACCTTGTCATAACTCAAAACATTCTCCGCGACCCAGGTATAGGTCTCCGTATTGCCCACCGTCGCCGTCGCCGACGTCAGCGAAGTATTGGAATTCACAAAGGTCTCGGGGCCGTTATAGTTATCGGTCTGGACCTGCGCAAAGTTCAGCCCGACATTCAGGCGGTATCTCAGTCCGGGGAGGATGTACCATTCCCCATAGAGGCTATTGAAGGTCTGCAGCCGGCGCGCCCGGTTGAGCATGTCGCCGGATTCCGTCTTCAGCGTCAGCGGGTTCACATAGACAGTGGCGTCGATAGAACCGGCCAGCGGATATAGATTGACGGTACCGTCGGGATTGCGGGCACGATCCAGGGGACTAAGGTGCATCAATGTACCCGTGACGCCGGAACCGCCAACACTGTCGGCGTAGGACAGAGAGTTGATGGTATTCAACCCGATCTTCAGACGGCTGCTGATCTTATGGTCGATGGTCATCCGGAGCGAGAACCGCTGGAACTTTTGGCCGGGGATGATCCCCTGCTGCTCATAATAAGAAGCGCCCAGTCCAAACTGGGTGTTCTCGCTCCCCGCGGAAAGGCTTAAATTTTGGCTCGTGGTCACCGCATTGCGATAGATCAGCTTCTGCCAGTCGGTGTTCCTGCCCGCCGCCAATCCAGAGTCCTCCTCCGGCGTCAGCCCGTAAGCCGTGGTCCCGGGAGTAGTGGTGTTCAACGCCGAGGCATCCGCCTTGAACTGTGCATATTCCTTGCCGTTAAAGACCCGCAGATCTTTGAGCACGCTCGAAATGCCGGTATACCCGTTATAGGTCATCTGTGATTTCCCCACCCGTCCCCGTTTCGTCGTGATCAGGATGACCCCGCCCGAACCCCTGGAACCATAGATGGCCGTCGCCGAAGCGTCTTTCAATATATCCAGCGAGGCTATATTGTCCGGATCAATATCGTTCACGTTTCCACCAAAAGGGATCCCGTCCAGCACCACCAGGGGCTGATCCAGGCCGTCGCTGATCGAATTCGCGTTATAAGCATTGGCACTGGTGGACGTCGCCATGCTCCGGTTACCCCGGATGCGGATCTGCCCGCCGCCACCCGGCGTGGCGCTGTTGTTCACAATAGATACCCCCGCGGTCCGCCCCTGCAGTTCATTGATGAAATTGGACGAAGGGACTTCCGACAGCGTAGCCGCCGTTACCCTCGCCACCGCACCCGTAACGTCGCTCTTCTTCTGCGTCCCATATCCAACCACGATCACCTGGTCAAGCGAGTTGCTCGACGCCAGCAGCACGACCTCGATGGAATTTCGGCCGCCGACCCTTATGCTCGCGCCCACAAAACCGATCGAGGTAACCATCAGCGTCGCATTCGATGGGACAGTGATCTCGAAATTGCCCCGGTCATCGGTGCTGACACCCGACTTGGAGCCTTTCACCGCGACGGTAGCCTTTGCGATGGCCAGACCACTGTCGGAAACAACATGTCCCACGACGTGGATCGTGTTCTGCGCCCGCAGCCCTGGGGCAGCCAGCAGCAGCAGCCCGCAGCAGGCTATAAAGAAGGATCTTCTCAAAAGCCGTCCGGCCAGAGGCGAAATAGCCCTGGGGACCCAATGCTCGAACAAAAAGCTCATAAGTGTTCGTTTTAAGGTTTTGATGCTTTGGTTAAAAAAAGAGAGCGGTTTTGGACCAACCTTTTTCGTTGGCCGGGAAAGAAATAGCGAAAGCAGATGACGCTTTACTGCCGGGGAAACACAATAGATAAGAAGGGAAACAAAGAAGTATCCTACAAGTCGTCGTTTTGGCTGCATAAGATCAATCGTGTTTTTGGTATGGCAAGTATGCAGAAGGCAGTTTCGCAAGTCGAAAGTAAGCAAATTTTCGAAAAAATGTAATCGATTACATTTTTTTTCGAAAAAAACCCTATTTTTATGCCTATCAAAGGGACGTAAACGATTGCTATGAGTGATCAGAAAGAAGTTACGATATATGACCTTGCACGCCAGCTGGACCTTTCCATCGCCACGATAAGCAGAGCACTGAAGGACGACCCAGTCGTCAGTAAGAAAACAAAGAAGCGGATCGCCGACCTGGCCCAGGAACTCGGCTATCGCAGCAACCACTTCGCCCGTAACCTCCGCACAAGCCGCACCAATACTATAGGCGTGATCATTCCCCGCATCAATAGTTATTTTATGTCAGCCGTGATCGCCGGCATGGAAAGCGTCGCCAACAGCGAAGGATACAATCTCATCATCAGCCAATCCTCCGAATCTTTCGAAAAAGAAAAGGCCAACACCACCACCCTCTTTAACAGCCGGGTAGACGGGCTGCTCGTATCCCTCGCCTACGACACCGATACCCTCGCCCATTTCGAGCCCTTCTTCAAAAAAAAGATACCCCTCATCTTCTTCGACCGCGTCGCCGAACACAAAGACTGCACCTGCATCCTGATCAACAATGAAAAAGCGGCCTACGAGGCGACTGTCCACCTGATAAGCCAGGGACGGCGCAGGATCGTTCATATCACCGCCCCGCCAAAACGGAATGTCTATATAGACCGTCTGAAAGGGTACAAAGCCGCCCTGGCCGACAACCGCATCCCCTTCAGCGATAACTATGTGATCGTAGGCAACCTCAGCCAGGAGACGGGCGCGGAAGCCGCCGCCCAGATCCGCTCTATGAAACCCCTCCCCGACGCCGTATTCGTGGCAAACGACAATTGCGCCGTGGGCTGCATGGTAGCCCTCCGACAGATGGGCATCCGCATCCCCGAAGACATCGCCTTCGTCGGTTTTAACAACGACCCCGTCTCCACAGTAGTCGAACCTAATCTCACGACCGTCAACTATCCCGGCTATGAGATGGGACAACTCGCCGCGCGCAGTCTCGTCGACCACCTGAGCGGAGCCGCCAACATACACAGCACCAACACTATTCTACTGCGGTCCGAGTTGATCGTCCGCGAGTCCACCGTCGGCAAAAAGACTCCACCGGCAATCAATCCCTAACAAGCATGAAAACAAACCCCGCAGTAAGGATCGCATTGGTGACCGGAGGTGCCTCGGGCATAGGATTCGCCATCGCCGCAAAATTCATCCAGTCCGGTATCCGCACGATCATCGTCGGCCGCGATCAGCAAAAGCTCGACGCCGCAAAGATGGAATTAGGCCCTGACTGCCATGCCATCCAAAAAGACCTCAACGACCTGGCCGCCATCCCCGCCCTCGTAAAAAATATCGTAGATACCCACGGCCGCATCGACATCCTCGTCAACAACGCCGGCATCAACTTAAAAAAAGACTTGCTGGAGGTCACCGACCAGGAATTCGACAGCATCCTGCTCACCAACGTCAGATCGGTCTTCGCCCTCACCCGCGAGGTGGTAGCCGCAATGCTCCCGCACGGAAAAGGGAACATCATCAATATCAGCTCCATGGCCTCTCAATACGGTATCCCAAAGGTCATCGCTTACAGCGCATCAAAAGCAGCTATCGAAGGAATGACCAGGGCCATGGCCGTAGAACTCTCGCCGCTCGGTATCCTTGTCAATTGCATCGCACCCGGATTCATCGCTACCGATATGTCGACAAAAGCCCTGAATGGCGACACGGAAAGAAAACAAAAGGTCTTTTCCCGTACGCCACTCGGCCGGCTGGGCGATCCCGCCGAGATCGCCGATGCCGCATACTTCCTGGCCTCCGAACAATCCAGGTACGTGACCGGGGTGATACTACCCGTCGACGGCGGCAATTCCATAGGATTCTAACTTTTGCTATATGAAACGAGTTTGCCTTCTCCTGCTTGCCACCCTCCTCACGGTATCCACATTCGCGCAGGACTTTCCCATCGTCGACCATAACGGCGACGCGACGCCCATCTACGTAGACCCGAACGACCATTGGCTCGTACTCCACTCGGCAGAGCTCCTCCAGGCCGACATCGAACGCGTCACCGGCAAACGTCCGGCAATCCTTCATACCCTGACGAATGCCCCCAATCTGATCGTCATCGGCAGCCTGGATAGCTCCATCACTATCCGCAAGCTGATGCACGAAAGTCATCTCCCCCCCACCCAGGCTGGTAAATGGGAAGCTTATACGCTCCAAACCCTACACTTCCATTCGATCAACACCCTGCTCATCACCGGCAGCGACCGCAGGGGCACAGCCTATGCTGTGCTGGAGCTCTCCCGGCAAATAGGCGTCTCCCCCTGGTACTACTGGGCCGATGTTCCTACCCCTCACAAAACAGAACTCTTTTTCAACCGGACCCCCATTCAATCCGACGGGCCAGCCGTAAAATACCGCGGCTTCTTCATCAACGACGAAGCCCCCGCCCTCTCCGGCTGGGTCCATGAAAAATTCGGCAACCTCAACCACAACTTCTACGAGCACGTATTCGAGCTGCTGCTCCGGCTCAAAGCCAATTACCTCTGGCCCGCCATGTGGGGCAATGCTTTCAATGACGATGACCCCCTCAATCCGGTCCTGGCAGCTCAATATGGCATCGTCATGGGCACCTCACACCACGAGCCCATGTTGCGGGCGCAACAAGAGTGGAAACGCTATGGCTCCGGCCCCTGGGACTATAACAAGAACGCAACCTTCCTCGATAGCTTCTGGGAAAAAGGCATCGAACACATGGGCACACACGAAAGCATAGTCACCGTGGGTATGCGCGGCGATGGAGACATGCCGATGGAAGAAGGCAGCAATATCCGCCTGCTCGAAAAGATCGTGGCGGATCAACGGAACATCCTACAGAAAGTCACCGGAATACCAGCCTCCGCTACCCCTCAGTCCTGGGCCTTGTATAAAGAAGTGCAGGACTACTACGACAAAGGCATGCGCGTGCCCGATGACATCACCCTGTTGCTTTGCGACGATAACTGGGGCAATGTCCGTAAACTCCCCCTGTTGGGCGAAAAACCAAGGACCGGCGGATACGGCTTGTACTATCATTTCGACTATGTCGGCGGCCCCCGCAATTACAAATGGATCAACACCAACCAGCTGCCACGTGTCTGGGAACAGTTGCACCTGGCAAAGGAATATGGCGTCGATAAGATCTGGATCGTCAACGTCGGCGATATCAAACCCATGGAGTTGCCTACCCAATTCTTTCTCGACTACGCCTGGGATCCATTGGCCCTCCCCGCGGACCGCCTACCGGCCTGGCTCACCCAATGGGCCGCGGCACAGTTCGGACCGGAGCACGCCGCCGCCATCGCGGATATCCTTTCCACTTACACCCGATACAATGCCCGCCGCAAACCGGAATTACTCTCAACCGATACCTATAGTCTTTTCAACTACCGCGAAGCAGAAACCGTCGTAGCCGATTATAGCAGCCTGGCCTTCCAGGCTCAAACAATTGGGCAGCAACTACCCGCTGGATACAGGGACGCATATTTCGAATTAGTACTGTACCCCGTGCTCGCCAGTGCCAACCTCAACACACTTTACTACACCGTCGCGCAAAACAGATGGTATGCCGCACAGGGCCGCGCCATGACCAACCAGCTGGCAGCAACCGCCTCCGCCCTCTATTCCCAGGACTCCCTCCTGGCGCATCAGTACAACAATGATGTCGCCGCGGGAAAATGGCACCACATGATGGACCAGACCCATATCGGCTACACCGGCTGGCAGGAACCAAAACACAATGTGCCGCCAACCACCGATACCATCGACCTCGCCAACGCAACCGGTCCGTCCTGGGGCCTCGCCGTCGAAGGATCGGCGAATTGGTGGCCGGCAGAAACGACGCAGGCCACCCTCCCCTCCTTCAACCCATACGATCACGCCGCACATTTCATCGACATCTTCAGCCGTCGATCCACCGGCTTTTCCCATACCGCCGCAGCAGACGCCCCCTGGGTCACCCTCAGCACACCAAAGGGCCTTATCAACCAACAGCAGCGCCTATGGATAAATGTCGACTGGAACCAGGTGCCGCCAAACACCCACCAGGGCGCCATATCGATCACCGGCCCCGACGGACAATCCATACACGTTCTCGTTCCCCTCGAAAAAACCACGCCCGCTCCCCCCGCATCCTTCAAAGGTTTTATTGAAACAGGCGGCTGTGTCTCCATCGAAGCCGAACATTTTGCCAAAGCCGTCGAAAGCTCCGGCATCACCTGGCAGACAATACCCGGTCTCGGCAAAACGCGCTCAGCCGTGGAAGCCGCCCCCGTTACCGCTACGACCCAAACACCCGGCCCCAACAGCCCGCGCCTCGAATACCCGCTCTGGCTCTTCGATACCGGCACCATCCACATCCAAACCTACCTTTCACCCTTGCTGGAATTCAACCGCAAAACGATCCACTATGCCGTCTCCATCGACGACGACCCACCCCAGATCATCGACGCCAGCACCGGCAACGAAACACCCGGCAAATGGGATAAAATGGTTTCCGACAATATCCTGACCGTCGTCTCCACCCATGTCATCCGCCGCGCCGGGGCGCATACCCTGAAATTCTTCGTCGTTGACCCCGGTATCGTGCTGCAAAAGATCGTCGTAGACGCCGGCGGAGCAAAACTCTCCTACCTCGGTCCACCCGAGTCGCCTCGGGCCGGTCAGGGCCTGGCCTCCGCCTATTATGATTATTTTCCAATAGGTGTCGCCGTTAGCCCGCATTCGATCAACGGCCCCGACTCTGCCCTCATCATCCAACAATTCAATAGCGTCACGCCCGAAAACGCCATGAAAATGGGCCCCATCCACCCCGAAGAGAACCGCTACAACTGGAAAGACGCCGACGCCATCGTCAACTTCGCCCAGCGTCATCACATGCGGGTCCGCGGTCATAACTTATGCTGGCACGAACAGACACCTTCCTGGCTCTTCAAAGACAGCCAAAACAACGAAGTCACTAAAGCGGTATTGCTGCAACGCCTCAAAGAGCATATCACGACGGTCGTCAACCGCTATAAAGGAAAGATCTATGCCTGGGATGTCGTCAATGAAGCGATTGCCGACGACTCCACCCAATTCCTGCGCGCCTCTCCCTGGCTGCGCATCTGCGGCGAGGAGTTCATCGCAAAGGCCTTCGAATATGCCCACGAAGCCGACCCCGAGGCCCAGCTCTTCTACAACGACTATAACACCGAACGACCGGAAAAACGCGCTCGCGTCTACCGCCTGCTAAAACAACTCATTGACGCGGGCGTGCCCATCACCGGCGTCGGGCTCCAGGGCCACTGGTCCATTTACGAGCCCACACAAGAAGCCTTACAATCCACCATCGACCGCTTCTCCGCTCTCGGTCTCAAGGTCCAGATCACGGAGCTGGATGTCTCCATCTACCCCTGGGAAAAGAACAGCAGGGGCCGCCGCCCGGACGAACAGGACGCTTATACTCCCGACTTGCAAAACCGGCAATCCGATCAATATAAAATGCTCTTCTCCACCTTCCGTTCCAACGCTGCCCATGCACCGGCCGATGCGCCCATCATCCGCCCCGCAATCAGCGGCCTCACCTTTTGGAACGTCTCCGACAAACATACCTGGCTGGATAACTATCCCGTCCCGGGCCGTAAAAATTACCCCCTCTTATTCGATACGGAAGGCCAACCAAAAAAGGCATATTATTCCGTCCTTGAGTTTTAGTTGCGTTCTTTTTCCTATATTTATAAGTACCAAAACTCACTCGCGTCCTGACAACGAGTGACCCATTCAAAACGACTGCTTCTTCCGCCGCGCCCCAATGGCCCGGACAGGTTAGCATCGTCTCTTTCAATAAATTGCAATCGGTTTACAAAATTTGGCCGGCAATCGCGTAATCTTCCTGCCTGAATATTCTTACAGCTTTTCAAACCTCAGCGTCCTGCCTGCTCCTCCATCGCCGCTGATGTGCACAAAGTAGATGCCCCTCGCGAAGCCGGATACATCCAGCACAATATAGTTAGCACCCTGGCCAACGGTAACGCACCGCCTGTACAGGACACGACCCGCCGCATCCAGCAGCGCCAGGTTCACAGATGTAGCCTGCGGAGACCCGATATACAAGGTCGTAGCCCCCTGCTGTCCAATGGAAGGTCGTAGTGACAATTCCTGCTCGCCGGACAGCGCATTCCTTACGACTACAATAGCGCTATAGCCTTCACCGCCATCCGCCTGGAGGAGGAGGAGCCGGTACCAGGTAACCGTGGCGGTCGCATTCCCATCGGTAAAGGAGTAACTTGTCCACCCGTCCATGGCATCCACCGTACCTACAGCCTGAAAATCCGTTCCGTTCACGGATTTCTCAACCTGGTAGCGGGCAGCCTGTCCGGCCGCATCTACCTTCCAGTTGAGGATAACCGTATTGTTGCCGGCAGGCATTGCCGTGAAGTTCAGCAATTGAATGGCCAAGGTAATAAACGTCCCCCCGCCTTCGTAAGCGCCCATGTCCGCATTGACTGACCCGGCGTCGGGGCGAACCGCATCGGTTATATCGTCCGCCAGAAAATTGCCCGGCGTCACGGCATCCGCTGCCGCGGAGCCGGTAAGGTGAAACCCGTCGTCAGCCGTTGCCCAGATATTATCCAATCCCACCGGGTCGCCCGCAGCGCCAAAGGAAGGCGCGCTGGTAATGTTCCCGGTACCCGAAGAGAACAAAGTTCCGTTCTCAACATCGCTATATTGCACTTTATAGGAGGTAATGGTGGATACATACACTACGCCGACGCTGGTACCGGTCGTACTCCAGACGATATCGTTGTCTATCTTGGGTGAACCGCCGGCCACGTATATGCCGTCACCATAAGGAGTGGAGACGGTGCTGGCAGTGGAAAAGTTATTATACAGGGTAAGGTGTTCGTAGGTCGTATTGGCAAGGTTATTATAAATGCCGCCCCCGTAACCGCCGGTGCAGGAATTATTCACAAAAACGCTGTTCCATACTTTTGACGTACCATTGAGGTGGTATAGGCCGCCGCCATTCGAAGCAGCCCCCTTGGCAATATTCGCCTGAAACACGCAATTGCTGTCGTTGCCGGCGGAACTTTGTTCATACATGCCGGCGCCATTGCTGCCGCTGGTTACATTGGCATTGAACCAGCAATGACTCACGATAGGATTGGCGGAGGTATCGCTGCAGATGCCGCCGCCGCCGGTCCCTGAGCTCGCAGTGGCCGTATTGCCGAAAAGCGTGTCGCTGATAAAGGAAGGCGAACCACTGATGCAATAGATACCCGCGCCCTCAAGGGCCGCATTGCTGGAAAAATTACAATTGGATACAGTAGGCTTGGACCCCCCGGTAGCAGCCAGGCCTCCGCCAAAAACAGCGGCATTATTCGAGGTAAAAGTACAATGTGTTATTGGCTGGTTGGACCCCTCGGTGAGTATCATCCCTCCACCATAACCGCTGGAAGAGTTGCCATTGAGGGTACAGCCCGTCATGGTGATCGAGCTATTGGTCACGTATATCCCGCCACCTCCATTGCCACCCGTCGAACTATTGTAACCGGTAACGGAAGTGCTATTACCCGTAAAGCTGCAATTGGTAAGGTTGACCGCAACACTCCCGTTGTCCTCGCAAAACCCGCCACCGTTACCGCCTGCCCTATTGCTACTGAAAGCAGAGGAAGAGATCGTATAACTGCCGCCACCGGTTGCGTTTACCATCATCCCCCCGCCTTCGGCGGACGAAGTATTATTGCTGAACGTAGATCCCGAAATGGTGATGGTGCTCTGTTCGCCAAAACCTCCTGCGCCATTACCGCTGGCCGTATTTTGGGTGAAGATACAACCGGTGACCGTGAGCGTGGTCTGATAGAGCAGGATACCAGCTCCGCTGGTTTCATCTCCGGAGAAACCTATGCCGTTATAATCATCCGTCGCGGTTGCGCTGCCATCCGCATTCCCATTCTCAATAGTGAACCCATCTAATACGGTCGTTCCGGTATTGTTGGAGGAAACCACTACGTGATAGGAATTGTCGGTATTATTTCCCACTACCCCGATGTCCCCGGAAAGGATCGTAATGTAGATAGCAGGATCCTGCTGGCCCAATGCCGTCTCTGTCCCTGCAAACCCTCCATAGACCGCTACGCCGCTTTTCAGAACGAATGCAACCGTCCGGCTGGTGCCTGTTGTCGGATAGTAGGTGGTCCCTGTCGTGCTTCCAACGACCCACACCTGGTCGCCCGAAACGGTGCCGGCCATGATCGTCGCCAATTGCGTCGCAGCCGCCGCATTGCCCCAACTGCCACTTCCCGTACCGGTTCCGCCCGGTTTTACATACCAGATGACGGCGCTTGCCGTCCAATGGATCGATAACAGGTAAAAGAGCAGACAGGCAGTCCGATATACGGTTTTCATGGGGTGGGGTTAAAGGATTCGGGGTTCGAATTAACTTACAAAAATATTTACCAGAACCCATAGGAACAATAGTTGCTTTGCTTTATGTCAGGCATACATTTAATTCCTCCCGTTTAAAATTTAACGCTTAGCCCTGGCTCAAACTATTACGAGCTGGGATATCAAAAAACGGGCAAAATGGGCTATCTTCCCGGCCCTATGCATTGCAAGATACTCCTCGACAGGCTGTTGAAATACACAGTCGCTGCCTTCCTCATCGCCGTGGGCTTGACAGTCCACGCCCAGCTCCTCCCTTTTCGGAATGCCGCCTTGCCCACCGCCGCCAGGGTGGACGACCTCCTGTCCCGCCTCACGCTTGAAGAAAAAGTTAGCCTGCTCGGCTACCGGTCCAAAGCCGTCGACCGCCTCTCGATCCCGGCCTATAACTGGTGGAACGAAGCACTCCACGGCGTGGCCCGCGCAGGCGAAGCCACCGTATTTCCCCAGGCCATCGCCATGGCCGCCAGCTTCGACAACGCCTTACTACACCTTGCCGCCGACGCCATCTCCACAGAAGCCCGGGCAAAATACAACCTGTCCACCGCGGCAGGCCGAAGCGAACAATACATGGGCCTCACCTTCTGGTCACCCAACATCAACATCTTTCGCGACCCCCGCTGGGGCCGCGGACAAGAGACCTATGGCGAAGATCCCTTCCTCACAGCGACGATGGGCACGGCTTTCGTCACCGGCCTCCAGGGAAACGATCCCCATTATCTGAAAGCCTCCGCCTGCGCCAAACACTTCGCCGTCCATAGCGGTCCCGAAGCAAGCCGCCATACCTTCGACGCCATCGTCGATCAAAAAGATTTGCGGGAGACCTATCTCTACGCATTCAAAAGACTCGTAGACTCGGGCGTGGAATCCGTGATGTGCGCCTATAACCGCGTCAACGGCGAACCCTGTTGTTCAGGTCCCACCCTCCTGCATCACATCCTGCGCGACGAATGGCATTTCAGGGGGCATGTCGTCACAGACTGCGGAGCGCTCGACGATATCTTCGAACGGCACAAAGCCCTGCCTGGCCCCATGGAAACCGCCGCCGCCGCCATCAAAGCGGGCGTCGACCTCGATTGCTCCAACGTTCTGCAGGACGATGTACTAAAGGCCGTACAGGCCGGACTCCTCACCCCGCAGCAAGTCGATTCGGCACTCGCCCCACTGATCCGCACCCAGCTCAAACTCGGTTTCTTCGACGCCAAAGCCAACGTCCCCTTCAGCAGCTACGGCGCAGACAGCGTCCGTAACGCCTACCACGTCTCCCTCGCCCGCTCGATGGCAACCGAAAGCATCGTGCTCCTGAAGAACGAGAACAATACCTTACCCATTCATACCGCTTCCCTTGGGTCCCTGATGGTCGTAGGCCCCAATGCCTTCTCTTTCGATGCCCTGGCCGGCAACTACCACGGCGTATCCTCCCGGATGGTGACCTTTCTGGAAGGCATAACCGCCGCCGCCGGTCCGGCCGTACACGTCGAATATGACCAGGGTTCCGACTACACCGACTCCACCCACTTCGGCGGCACCTGGGCCGCATCGAATTGCCAGGCCACGATCGCCGTCATCGGCCTGACCCCCGTTATGGAAGGAGAAGAAGGCGACGCCTTTCTGGCCCCGCATGGCGGCGACCGCGCCGATCTCAGCCTGCCCGCAGCCCATATCGCATATGTAAAAGCGCTGCGCAAAGCCATCGGCAATAAACCCCTGATCGTCGTCGTCACCGCCGGCAGCGCCGTCGATCTTGCGCCCATAGCCCCCTATGCCGACGCCATCCTCCTGGCCTGGTATCCCGGCGAAGAAGGCGGCAACGCGCTGGCCGATATCCTCTTTGGAAAAGCAGCGCCCTCGGGACGCCTGCCCGTAACCTTTTACCGCCATACCGACGACCTGCCCGCCTATAAGGACTATAGCATGAAGGGCAGAACCTATCGCTACTACGATGGTCCCGTGCAATACCCCTTCGGCTTTGGGCTCAGCTACACCTCCTTTAGCTACAATTGGGAACAGCCTATCCAGAAACAATATGGCCCAAAAGACACTATCAGGGTTGTCGCAACCATCGCGAATAGCGGGACCATGGATGGCGCCGAAGTCGCCCAGGCCTACCTTCAATATCCGTCGGGCGACCGTATGCCGTTAAAGGAATTAAAAGCCTTTCGCCGCCTGTGGATACCCTCCGGCCAAAGCCGGCAGCTGCAGTTGTCGATCCCTGTTAAAGAGCTGCAAAAATGGGATTTGACTACAGACAAATGGACGATCTATCCGGGGAAATACCGGATCGTCCTCGGCAGCCATTCGCGGGATGAAAAACTGTCCGCGGAATTCGACATCAAACCGAAAGCCTGATCTTCTTTTTCTCCAGCACACCCGCCAGCAGGACAATCAAAAAAGCAAAGATTAGCGACTTAAGGATGCCCACGCCGCCCGTCCTAAGGAACAGGGGCAGCTGCACCCACGGTCCCAACAGCTTGATAATAGCAAAATGGATATCGGGCAGCAAATAACAGGTTAACGTGATCGTGCCCGCCGGCTTGATCAGCCGCCACCAGTTCTGTTTATTTTGAATATCCGTGATATAAGCCAGCACGATCAGGCCGGCCAGACTAATGCCCGTACAGATCAATATCCAGGAGGACGTGTCGCCCAATTTAGCAATGCCGCCAAATGGTCGCAAAGCAAAACCCGCCAGGATCAGGACAGGTACGAAGCAGGCCAGGACCATCAGGCCTTTCCTGGCATTCCCCGCATCCGACATCCGCTTGTAGTAGATCGTCGTTATCACCCCCGCCATCGTAAATGCCGACAGCCCGCCGCTGCCCCCCAGCGTAAGATGGCGCGCCACCGGCCTGAACCAGACCCACTCCGCACTCGCGGCAACCGAAAAGACGAGGAAATATAAAAAGAAGAGCGCCAATATCGGGATCCGTTCGCCGATAAAAAAATACAACAACGCACAGGTCAGATAGGCCCAGCCAATCAGCCCGAGTATACCCCACCAGTGGGGCTTCAACCCGATCGGATGATCAGGCGACCCGCCTTTGAATATAAGGGCCATCCACACCAACGCCGCGACGCCAATACCCCTGAACAACCATTTCTTCCATTCGGGCCAACGCTCGGGATAGACCAGCCAGATAAAAAAGAACGCAACCGTGATGATAAGCAGAAAACCCCATTGCGAGATCATCGCCGGCGCGGTAGTATATTCTTCATAGTTGACCAGGAAGAATCCCATCACGAGCAGCGCAAAAGAACGGCGCAGGATATTCCACAGGGTAGCCCCGTTCGACAATCCCCGCTCCTTGCCCATGCGGATCGCGAGCGGGATCGAGAGGCCCACGATAAAAAGAAAGGCAGGAAAGATAATATCGGCAAATCCAAGCCGGTCCTCCCCCTCCCTGGCATGCTCCAGCCAGTCGGGTATGTTCTTGTCAAGGACAAGATCGTTCACGAAGATCATGAGCAACATGGTAATTGCACGGAAGACATCGATGGAAGGCAGGCGGCGGGCGATACGGGTCATATTGAAAGATAAGTATTAAATCGACGCGACCGACCCACCGTCGACACGTAAATTTGTGCCGGTGATGAACGACGCCTGCTCCGAAGCTAAAAAGGCAATGGCAGCGCCGACTTCTTCGACCCTGCCCGCTCTCTTCAACTCGATATGCGGCCGCTTCTCCTCCAGAAACCGCTGCAAGGCCTCCTCGGGTGTGGCCTTTGTCCTGGCGGCAATATCCTCGAGCATCCCCGCCACTAACGGCGTATAAATAAACGCAGGCGATACTGTATTGACCAGGATATTGTACTCCCCTACCGACTTTGACAGGCTCTTGCTGAAATTGATGATGGCAGCCTTGGTGAGATTGTAAGGGGTCATATCCGGGTCGGGCTGCAAGCCATTCTCCGACGAGATATTGATGATCCTGCCCCATCTTTTCGCCTTCATCCCCGGCAACACAGCCTTTACCAACCTCACCATCGAGACCACATTCAGATCGTACAAACTGCCATACACCTCCACAGGTATATCTTCGAAAGGCGCTATCTGCCCCACGCCCCCGGCATTGTTGACGAGGATATCGATACCGCCCAGCGAGGAGATCACCTCCCGCATCAGCCTTTCCACATCGGCATCCGAACGCACGTCCGCCGGAATGGCCAGGACACGGTGCCCCGTCTTCGTCTCTATCTCTGCAGCCGTCTTTCTCAGCTCTTCCGCATCGCGGGAGCAGATAGCTACTTTGGCGCGGGCTTCGGACAGGGATAAGGCCGCCGCCGCGCCGATGCCCTTGCTGCCGCCGGTAACAAGAGCCGTCTTACCCGTCAGTGATCCGTTCATACTATAAATTTTTTCCAGTAAAATAACCAGTCGATCATCCTGCTCGTATACCCGTACTCGTTGTCAAACCACGCGATGAGCTTGACCTGCCTGCCCACAACCGAAGTCAAACCGCCGTCTACGACACACGAATGCGGATTCCCCTTGATGTCCAGCGACACCAGGGCATCCTCGGTGTAATCTACGATCCCCTTGTACTGTCGTCCATTTGCCGCATTCGAAAACACGGCATTGAGCAGACGCGCGGACGTCGGCGTCTCCAGTTGCACGGTCAGGTCGGCCATGGCCCCATTGGCCACCGGCACCCTCGTCGAAACGGTCGCTATCCTGCCTTTCAGTTCCGGCATCAATCGTTCCAGCGAAACCGCCAGGTCGATCTCTACCGGGATGATGGATTCGGCCGCTGCCCGGCCACGCCGTAACTGCTTGTGCGGGGCATCCACCAGTTCCTGTCGCGACGTATAGGAGTGCACGATATTCACCTGGACCGATTCAAGCCCCATTTGGCTAAACAGATCGAGCAGGGGCACCATGCAATTGGTCATGCATCCGCCGGGCGAGACAATATCCACCGAATCAGTGAGCGCCTGTTGGTTAAATCCATAGATCAGCAAGGGAAGGTCCGGTGACCCGGTAGTGGACAACAAGACCTTTCGCGCACCGGCTTTCAGATGGATCGCCGCCTTGTCGCCATGCGTGAACCGGCCCGAACACTCCAGCACGACATCTACTCCCAATGCCGCCCAGGGCAACTCCGCCGGATGCTCGGTTTGAAAAGCAGCGAGCCTCTTCTCACCTATCGTCAGGTGCCCATCACTGTAAGACACAGGTTGTGTTAAAGTGCCATAGACAGAATCATACCGCAGCAGATAGGCCAGATTATCCGGCTCCATGATATCATTGACGGCCACCAGTTCGACTCCTTCCAGATTAAGCAGGCGCCTTGTCAGCAGCCGGCCGATCCGCCCCATTCCGTTGATCGCAATCCGCATAGTTTGACTTTGTAGGGATAAACCACAAATATCGTATATTTGCCTTCATCATAGCCATGTCCTCTGTAACCAACCAAAATGCGCACCCCTTGGATAAGATCCTCGTTATCGACGATTTACCCTTGATACAACTCGCCTTCCAGGAAGTGTTCCGCTCCATCAACGCTTCCGCCGTAGTGGAGTATTCGGAGAATATCTTCTCTGCCCTCTCAGCAAAAACATTTGCCAACACCAGCTTCGACCTGATCATCACGGGCTCCTTCCAGGACCGCTGGTCCACCAGTCTGCACCAGGCAGTCACTGAATTACGCAACCGCTTCGGCCAGCCCCGCATCATGATCTACTCCAGCTCCTACGATCCGCAGATCATCGAAAAAATGCCGGAAGCCGGCATCGACGCTTACGTCCACAAATTCGAACCCATCGAAGAGATCCGCAAAGCATACCAACGACTCTCCGACGGTGAACCCTTCATCTCCGCCATCTTCCACTCCCTGTACTACGACTACGGCCTCGGCATCAGAAAATAATTTCTTCCTTTTTCCGTCTCAATTCCTACCTTTGTTTTAAGTCATCAGATGATACGATGAAAAAAACAACGGCCAACCCACTTCCCCGTCACTCCCTCGCCGACGCCGTCGTCGGCAGGCTACAGCAGCAACTATCCCTCGGCATCTACCAGCCGGGAGAGAAATTGCCCTCGGAACCGGAACTGATGGTACAATTCGGCGTCGGCCGAAGCACGATACGCGAAGCCGTACGCATCCTGGCCAATACAGGCCTGCTCACCGTACGCCAGGGCTCAGGGACCATCGTGGAATCGCAACGGGGCATCTCCGAACCCTTACCCCAAAGATTGCGCCGCGCCGACGCGGGCGACCTGGACGAGGTCAGACAGCTCCTTGAAATAAAGATCGCCGAAAAAGCCGCCCTCCTCCGCACCCGCAAAGACATCGTCAAAATGAAAACCTTTCTGGAACAACGAAAGACAGCCGCCCATTCGGGCGACATCCAGGAGACCATCACCAGTGACATCCGGTTCCATGTGGCCATGGCAGTAGCGGCCCGAAACGAGATCCTCGCCGACCTCTACCGGACCGTCGCGGATCAAATGGGCAAACATTTCAGACAATCCCATTTGACAACCGACGACTTTCTGTCGTCACAACACCTGCACGAACAACTGCTGCAAAGCATCATCGACCGCGATCCAAAAAAAGCCTGGCAATACGCAGAAAAAATAGCCAGCCCCAAATAATTCACCAGGCCGCGCCCCCGAAATCACCGCGGCCCCAAAAATATTTTCACCATGTCCACAACATTGACCCCCGCCCCTGCCCCCGCTCACACCGAAGCCGAAGCCGTCGTCCAAAAAACGGTCTTCTCCATTCTCCTGGCCATCAGCTTCTCGCATCTGCTCAACGACACGATGCAATCCCTCATACCCTCTACCTATCCGCTGCTGAAACATTCCCTAAAACTAAATTTTAGTCAGTTGGGGCTCGTCACCTTTTGCTTCCAGCTGACGGCTTCCCTGCTCCAACCCTTCGTAGGGCTCTATACCGATAAAAAACCTCAGCCTTATTCGCTGGCAGCCGGCATGTGTTTCACCCTGGTGGGACTGATCATGCTCTCACGGGCAGGCACCTACCCCCTCGTCCTGGTAGCCGTCGCTCTGGTCGGCATCGGCTCATCCATCTTTCACCCCGAAGCCTCCCGCCTGGCCTATATGGCCTCAGGCGGCAGACGCGGAATGGCTCAATCCGTTTTCCAGCTCGGAGGGAACGCCGGCGCCTCACTCGGCCCCTTACTCGCAGCCCAGATAGTAGCCCCCTACGGCCAGTCCAATATCATCTGGTTCGGGCTGTTCGCGTTGCTCGCAATCGTCATTCTGTTCCGCGTTGGAGCCTGGTACAGCCACAACCTCAGCGCCCGGAAAAAGAAGGCAGTGGCGCCGCGGCTCGAGACAACCCCGTTATCCCGTACCAGGGTCGCGATATCCCTCTCCATCCTGCTCGTACTCATGTTCTCCAAATATTTCTACATGTCCAGCATGAGCAGCTACTATACCTTCTTCGTGATCGATAAATTTCATGTGTCCGTGCAGACCTCGCAGATGCTCCTGTTCCTCTTCCTTTTCGCCGTGGCGGCAGGGACGATGATCGGCGGCCCCGTCGGAGACCGCATCGGCCGTAAATATGTGATCTGGGTCTCCATCCTGGGCGTGGCGCCTTTCACCCTGTTACTCCCCTATGCCAACCTCTTTTGGACAGGCGTCCTCACCGTGTGCATCGGTCTGGTCCTCGCATCCGCCTTCTCCGCCATCCTGGTCTATGCCCAGGAACTGGTGCCGGGGAAGGTAGGCCTCATCGCGGGACTCTTCTTCGGCCTGGCCTTCGGAATGGGCGGCATCGGCGCGGCCGTGCTCGGCCACCTGGCCGACAAGACCAGCATCCACTACGTCTTCCATGTTTGCTCCTTCCTTCCCCTGCTGGGCCTGTTCACCGGCTTCCTGCCAGACCTGAATAAAAAATAAAGCCGGCATCACAGCCGGCACATCACCCTCAAAAAGCCGGCCAGCCCGCCGGCACATTGGGCCCAAAAAAACCGGCTCCATCGCCGGCATATCACCCCCCAAAACAGCCAGAGGCCGTCCCATAACAGGACAGCCTCCGGCGATTGCTTGCCATATAAAAGTCTTATTTCTTCTTAGTAGTGTCGGCAGCCATCTTGGAAGTGTCAGCAGCCATCTTGGAAGAATCAGTCTTCATCGTAGAAGAATCACTGGCCATCTTGGAAGAATCCGTCTTAACTGCAGAAGAATCAGCCTTAGCTTCGGTGCTTGCGCTGTTGTTACATGCTGCAAATGCTGCGATAGCGGCTACAAAAAAGAACTTTTTCATGAAATTGTTTTTTAACGTTAATTGAATGATTTCGTGATTAATACCAGCTCAAAGGAAAAGTAACCCGACCAAATAAGGGTATTTTGTATATTATTATCTTTAATGCATACATCCATACAAATGAATACCGAACAAGTTTTTTTTCATTTTTTGCCAAGAGTTTGGGTTACGAATGTTTAATTTGGGTATTAAAGCACAGTTACACGCGTGAGATCAGAGATCAACGAACAAAAGTTACTCGAAGGATTGGCAAAGAACGATCGAAAGGCCATCGAGACGATTTATAAGCAGCATTTTAGTATGGTGCAGTCCCTGATACTCAACAACAGTGGCTACCCCGACGATGCCCGTGACATTTTTCAGGAGGCCATGATCGTGCTCTACCAAAAAGCAAGATCCGGTTCTTTTGAATTAAACAGTCAACTCAAGACCTACCTCTACTCCGTATGCCGCAGATTATGGCTGAAACGTCTCAACCAAATGCAGAGGATATCCCCTGAAGTCGACAACCTGGAAGAGACAGTACCCGTAGAAGAAGAACTTGAACGACACGAACAACGCAACAGGGATTTCCTGGTCATGGAACAAGCCATGAACAATCTGGGCGAACCCTGTAAAAGCCTCCTGGAGGCCTACTACATGGGAAAGAAAAGCATGGTCGAGATTGCAGGCGATTTCGGCTATACCAACGCAGATAATGCCAAGAACCAGAAATATAAATGCCTGATGCGGTTGAAAAAAATATTTACTCAGATTAACAAATAAGGACCAAGATGCAAGATACTGCCCTATTAGACGCCGTCGAACGCTACATCCGCGGGGAAATGCTCCCCGAGGAAAGGGAGTTCTTCGAGCACGTGCGGAGTAGCAACCCCGATGTCGACCAATTGGTGGTAGAACACTCCTTATTCCTGCAAAAATTCGATCAATACGGCGAGACCCGCCAATTCAAGACCCGCTTGAACGAGGTCCACAATCAATTGGCCCTGGAAGGCCAGATACAGGAACAAAGCCCCGCTATTGTCGTACCCCTCTGGAAGAAATACAAGCGGGTAGTCATCGTCGCTGCCTCAATTGCCGGTATTACGGCGTTGAGCATCAGCACCCTGATCGCCTTATTATCCCCGAAGGTCAGCCCTGCAAAGGTAGATCTGCTCATGGGACAGATAGCGGCCCAGGGCTCCAAGATCAACAGGATCAGCAACGAGATCAATAAGGCTGGAACGACAACGACATTCGACCACGGCGGCACCGGCTTCCTGATAGATGGAAAAGGCTATCTCATTACCAATGCCCACGTTGTCAGAAATGCCACACGGATCGATGTGCAAAATACATTGGGCGAATACCACGCGCGGATCATCCAGCTCGACCCCGAATCCGACCTGGCACTCCTAAAGATCGATGATACATCCTATCATGCCTTCAATGGCCTCCCTTATGGCATCAGCAGAACCGGCGGCGAGCTGGGCGAAGAACTCTTTACGCTTGGTTACCCCCGCCCGGAGATCGTCTATGGCAAAGGATACATGAGCGCCGAGACCGGCTTCCAGGGCGATACAACTGCTTTTCAGCTCACGATCGCAGCCAACCCCGGTAATAGCGGCACGCCCGTCCTCAATAACGACGGCGAAGTGATCGGGATCGTGACTTCCAGCCAGCAAAACGCACAGGGCATGGTCTTCGCCGTTCGCTCGACGAATATCTTCCGCGCCGTCGATTCCATGAAGGTCGACAGCAGCCTGCAAAAAGCAGACAGCAACCTCGTTCATCTGCACATCCCCACCAATTCCTCCCTAAAAGGCGTTGATCGGGTACACCAGATCAAACGGATCGAAGACTATGTCTTCATCGTAAAAAGGAATTAATAAAAAAAAGGGGCCGCGCGGCCCCTTTTTTTACGATTCTATTTCCACAAACTTTTCGGATACTCCCCCTTATCTATCAACGCATTCAAACTCGCCTGCACCCCGGGCGCATCCTCCTTATACGTGACTCCAAACCATTGCGCCGAAGTAGGAATGACCTTGATATTGCCTTTCTCCTTTATAAATTGATCCCCGATGATCGGAATAAAGAACTCCGCCTTCGGATTCGTCCCCTGCGCCTTCAAAAATGCGGCAAAATACTTCTCGGTATAAGCAAACACCGAATGATCAAAACCCCAGAAATTCATCGACACCTGCGAGTCAAAAGGGACCTCATATTTTTTGTCCCCTTCTTCATACGTGATCTTATCCCCATCCTGGTAGATCTTTGTCCGTTCGGCAATGGATATCAGGTTGCCGGACCCATCGACCTCACAAACACCACGGCTTACCGTCCCATTGTCCGACAAGGTCTTCGCCAATTCATACCCAATGATACAATACAATTTCTCGCTGACTCCCTTAGTCAGAAAACCATAAGCTTTCTCAAACGCATCCCGGCCATAGAAATCATCCGCATTGATGACGGCAAAGGGCTCCTTGATCGCATCTTTCGCACAAAGAACGGCATGCGCCGTCCCCCATGGCTTGGTCCGCTCCGCAGGCACGGTAAAATCACCGGTAAAACTGTGCAGATCCTGGTACACGTAGTCTACCGCCACCTTTCCCTTCAACTTCGGCTCGAAGATGCTCTTGAAGTCATCCGCAAAGTCTTTCCGGATAATGAACACTACCTTTGTAAATCCCGCACGGATGGCATCATATATAGAATAGTCCATGATCGTTTCTCCGCTCGGCCCGAAGCCCTGTATCTGTTTCATACTCCCATAACGGGAAGCCATTCCGGCGGCTAAGATCAAAAGGGTTGGTTGCATTATGATAATTTTAATTTTAGGACACGAAAATAAAACATTAAGGTGAAACCTCCATCATTCATCGAACCACTGAAATGGCCCGAACTCGTGCTACAAAACAGCAGCGCCGACACCCTTCGGTTGGATAAAATTCACCCCATCATATCAGGCAACAAAGGGTTCAAGTTAACCGGGCACCTCCGGCTGGCAGCCGCGTCCCCACACGATTCTGTCGTCACATTTGGCGGCGCATGGAGCAACCATCTCGTAGCCACCGCCTATGCCGCAAAACAGGCTGGACTGAAGGCCATCGGCATAGTCCGCGGTGAACAACCGTTTGCATTATCTTCTACACTGCAGGAAGCCGCAGCCTATGGTATGCAACTGGAATACATTTCCCGGCAGGACTACGCGGAAAAAGACAAACCGCATTTCCAGCAAGCACTCGCCGGTCGCTATCCCGGCGCATATATCATCCCGGAAGGAGGCGGTGGTTGGCCAGGGGTCTGCGGCAGCGAAGCTATCCTATGCAAAACAGATGCCGATTCATACACCCATATCTTTTGCGCCCTGGGGACAGGCACCACCTGGATGGGCCTCATCCGCGCGGCCAGACCGGGACAGACGGTTGTCGGCGTTCCGGTATTAAAAGGCATCGATACCATCGCGGCCGTCGACCGCCACCAATGGCTCACACCGGAACAAACCGGGAGGGCCAGCCTCCTCACCGGTTATCATTTTGGCGGCTATGCCCGCCACCCGCAGCCCCTGCTCGATTTTATGAACCGCCTCTACGCAGAGACCGGGATACCGACCGATATCGTCTATACAGGGAAATTGTTCTATGCGGTCCGGGATAGTCTGATCAGACATGCTTTTCCCACACGCTCCCGGCTGTTGATCATACATAGCGGCGGGTTACAGGGAAACCGATCCCTTCCGCCCGGAAGCTTGGACTTTTAGGCCCGGATTTTGTAACTTTGGCCCCTATGCACAAGATCGCAGGATTACTGTTCATCGCCGTCTCTCTTACAGTCGTCCTCCATGCCCAGGATACCCTACCCCGGTTCACAGCTACCGCCCGCGGCCCCGGCAAGATCCTTATCAGCTGGCATAACAATTATCCCATTGTCACTCAAATCAGTATCCAACGCTCAACCGATAGCCTCAAAGATTTTACCACCTTGCTCACCGTGCCGGACCCAAAACTCCCTGCTAACGGCGCTGTCGACAAAGCCCCCCATCCCAATTTCTACTACCGGCTCTTCGTCGTCCTCGACAACGGAAAATATTTGTTTACACCATCAAGACGCCCCCACTCCGTTACCGCGGAGACTACCACCGCCGCCATCACCGATGCAACGGACGAAACCATCGCTGGCGCCGTCCGTAACAGGGTGCTCGTCGTCTCACCGCCGGATAACAAGACTAAAACCACCGTCAGCCTGCCTTCCACCATCCACGGACTTCCCGCACTGGCTATCTCGAATGCGGTGTTCATTCGCAAAGGAGACTCGCTCCTTGGCCAGTTGTCCGGCACCGCCGTACAGTCATTCAGAGATTCGATATTGAGACGTACAAAAGATACCCTCGTCTTTATCGATGGTGATACCATGCTGATCAAACCTTTCATCGCGAAAGAAGTATATAGGACTTCCATTTATGTATTCACCGGAAAAATGGGCAATATTCACGTTGCGCTGCCGGAGGCCGCGAAAAGACATTACACAGTAAAATTCTTCGATGAGAATAATAAATTACTTTTCGAACTATCGGAGATCAGGGACCCTTCCCTTATTGTAGATAAAACGAATTTCCAACACTCCGGCTGGTTCCGTTTCGAACTATACGACGGCGATCAGTTAAAAGAAAAGAATAAATTCTTTATTCCAAAGGAGTTTTAGCTCAACCTAACCGCGAAAACTTCCTCAAACCGGACCTTCCACCGGGACTTGACCTCCGCGAAATCCACCGCCCGCCCCAGCTCCTTCTCCAGCGACGTGACCGCCTTGTCCCTGATCCCACAGGGAATGATATCGCCAAACCAGGAGAGATCCGTATTCACATTCAATGCAAAACCATGCATCGTTATCCAGCGGCTGCAACGTACACCCATCGCACATATCTTGCGTTCCCGCCCCTTGACGCCCGCATCGATCCAGATACCCGTTTCGCCCGGCGACCGGTCTCCCCGGATACCATAATCCGCCAATACCAGGATACCCACTTCTTCGAGGCTCCTCAGATACCAGCCGAGATCCGTGCGGAACTTCTCCAGGTCCAGGATAGGATAGCCCACCAACTGCCCCGGTCCATGAAATGTAATGTCGCCCCCCCGGTTGGTCCTGAAAAATTGAACCCCTCTCGACGCCATTCCCTCCTCATCGATCAGGATATTTTCGGCATGCCCGCTCTTGCCAAGCGTATAAACAGGCGGATGCTCCACAAAAAGCAGGTAATTCGTCGTCCCGGCCCCGGCCAACGGTTCCGCCCCCCGGATCATCGCCATATCGCCCCCCACGGCACCATGCACTCCGGCAACCGCCCCGGCCCCCGCATCTCCGACGACAACCTCAGCAGCCTGCCGTACCGCCGTCTTAACCCTGACATTCGCCTGCAACAACGACTCCTGGTAATCCCAGGCCTCCTGATAGTTCATTCGCCCCAGATCCTTGAAGACAACTGTTTCCATATCTTACAAATAGGGTGCAAAGGTACGATTTAGTACTTTTGCACAAATTCGGACTATGCACCAGGAACAGGACGGAGAAAGAGAGTTGGATGAAAGCCCATCGCCGGATGGGTCGGAGGAACTGTACGAACGCCTGAACCTGAAGGTCGATAAAGGACAGGAGCCGCTTCGCATCGACAAATTCCTCGTCGCCCGCATGGAGAACGCCTCCCGCAACAAAATACAAAAAGCACTCGAGGCCGGTATGGTCCTGGTCAACAACAGGCAGGTCCAACCCAACTATAAGATCAGGCCGCTGGACGAGATCGTTGTTTATTCGGACAAAGAAGCCCCCGGCGAAGAGATCGTCCCCGAGGAAATGCCCCTCAACATCCAGTACGAGGATGACAAGGTGATGATCATCAACAAACCCCCCGGCCTGGTCGTACATCCGGCCAGCGGCAACTACTCCGGCACCCTCATCAATGGCGTCGCCTGGCACCTCCTGCAAAAGAACGACACCATCAACGAACAGAACCTGCCCCGCTGGGGACTCGTACACCGCATCGATAAAAACACCAGCGGACTGATGGTCCTCGCAAAGACCGAAAAAGCCGTCCGCAGCCTCGCAAAACAATTCTTCGACCATACCGTCCGCCGCCAATATATTGCCCTGGCATGGGGAGACCTCACAGAAGACTCCGGCACCATCGTGGCACACGTAGGCCGCCACCAGCGCTTCCGGAAATTGTTCGACGCCTATCCCGAAGGAGAACACGGGAAAGAAGCCATCACCCACTATAAAGTATTGGAACGTTTCGGCTATGTGACCCTGGTACAATGCGTTCTCGAAACCGGACGCACCCACCAGATCAGGGTCCACATGCAACATATCGGCCATCCTCTTTTCAACGACGACACCTACGGCGGCGATAAGATCGTCAAAGGCACCGTTTTCAGCAAATACCGGCAATTCGTAGACAACTGCTTCGCGGCCTGCCCCCGCCAGGCCCTCCACGCCAAGACCATCGGTTTCGTCCATCCCGGCACCGGGCAGGAAATGCTTTTTGAAAGCGAATTACCCGAAGACATAAGCGCCGTCATCACAAAATGGCGCAATTACACCGCCGCCACCGGCCTCGCCCGCCCTTAGCGCGGGAAACTCATCTTATAATCCACATTGATCTTGCCCTTGGTGATATCATCCAACTTGCTCTTCAGCAACTTCCGCTTTAACGGCTTTAGGTAGTCGATAAAAAGCTTCCCCTCGATGTGATCGTATTCATGCAGGATGATCCGCGCCGAAATACCATTGAAGGTCGTTTCATGCGATTCGAAATTTTCATCCTCATACTCTAAGGTCACTTCTTCACTGCGAAAGATATCCTCCCGGATCTTGGGAATGCTCAGACAACCTTCATTATACGCCCACTCCTCTCCATTCAAAGCCACGATATGCGCATTGATAAACACCTGCTTTACGCCGGGACCATCCGGATACTTGTCTTTTTCACCCTCTTCCAGGTTCTCGAATATCTGGTGCGAATCGATCACAAAAAGCCTGATATCCCGGTTGATCTGGGGCGCGGCAAGCCCCACTCCATTACTCGAATACATCGTCTCCCACATGTCTTCGATAAGCTGTGCCAGATTAGGGTAGTCAGGGGTGATGTCCTTGCTCACCACGCGGAGAATAGGCGTTCCGTAAGCCACAATTGGTAAGATCATAGTGCAAATTTGCGAATATATAACTTATTGTCCAGACGGCCGCAGCCAACACTCCATCCCGCCTCGGCAGCCGCCCGGGCCACGGACTCCCTCCTCACAGGCTGGTCCCTCCGGGCGCCATCCCCAGTCTCACTGGCCAGCCCGCCCCATCCATTCCTGCAGCATGATCGTCGCCGCGATCTCGTCCACAAGCGCCTTATTGCGCCGCTGCTTCTTCTTCATACCCATCTCGACCATCGCCCGAGACGCTAATTTGGACGTGAACCGTTCGTCCACCATCTTCAGCGGTACGGCCGGAAATTCCTTCTGCAACCGCTGAACGATCTGCCGCACCAAGGGCGTCGCATGCGTGTCGCTGTCATCCCAGTTCTTCGGCTCCCCCATCAGGATCAATTCCACCGCCTCCGAACGAAAATACTCCTTCAAAAAAGGGATCAGTTTCGGCGACTCCACCGTCGTCAACCCCGTGGCGATGATCTGCAAAGGGTCCGTCACGGCAATCCCCGTCCGCTTGAGCCCATAATCTATCGCCATGATCCGCGCCATACTTAGATTCCTAAAGTCTTGGTAGTCAATAATAGATCGACAATCACAAAAACTGCAAAAACGACGCTGGCGATCCCGTTAGCCGTCATAAACGCCAGATTGACTCGCCGCAGGTCGTTGGGTTTCACAATAGCATGTTGATAGATCAGCATTCCTATGAAGACCGCGATGCCAGCCCAATAGGCCCATCCGAAATGGCCATAGAATCCGGCAGTCACAACACAAGCCGAACTCAGCAGATGAAGAAATTCGGAGACCCGCAGGGCGCGCCCTTTTCCCAGCCAGGAGGGCATGCTATTAAGCTGGTTATTCCGGTCGAATTCTTCATCCTGCAAGGCGTAAATGATATCGAAACCACTCACCCAGAAGATCACGCTAAATGAAAAAAGTAACGGCAACAAGGCAAAATGCCCCACTACCGCGAGATACGCGCCAATCGGCGCCAGTGAAAGACCCAATCCTAAAACCAGGTGACACAAAGGCGTGAACCGCTTAGTATAGCTATATCCCAGCACTACTGCGAGTGCCACGAACGACAAAGCAAAACAAAGAGGATTGATAAACCAGGTGCAAACAATAAACCCGACACAATTCAAGACCACAAACCGCAATGCGCTACTCTTCGAAATGATGCCTCGTGGTATCTCCCGGATCGCCGTCCGTGGATTCAACGCGTCCCACTTCACATCCAGCCAGCGGTTGAAGGCCATCGCCGCACTCCGCGCAAATACCATGCACAGAATAACCAACGCAAAAAGCCGCCACCCATCAAACCCTGGCGGCAACTCTTGCAGAAAAAAATGGGCATGCCCTCCGAACACTTCCCGGCTTAAATTCAATTGACCGATGCCATGTTCCGCGTGCAAACTCACCAACCCCAAAAAAAAACCGATCATCGCAAAAGGCATCGCGAAAATGGTATGCGAAAACCGGATCAGACTGAGATAATTTTTGACTGTACTCATAAAATTTTTTTATTTGTCCCGGCCGACGCGGCCAAAGCCCGGCCGCGAACCAGTTCCCATAACACAATCCCCGCCGCCACCGATATATTCAACGAATGCTTCATCCCCCACTGCGGGATCTCTATCGCCCCATCGCAAAGCTCCAGCGCCTCCGCCGAAACCCCATCCACCTCATTCCCAAAAACAACAGCCAAAGGCCCGGAATGTCCCCCCGAAAATGCCTGTAGGCCAACACTCACCGCCGTCTGCTCCACCGCAAAGACAGTATACCCTGCATCGCGCAAGGCGGAGACCGCGTCCACTGTCGACCCAAAATACTGCCATTCCACCGTTTCCGTCGCCCCCAGCGCCGTCTTGTGGATATCGCGGTGCGGCGGCTGCGGCGTATACCCGCAAAGATAGATGCCCCGGACCAGAAAAGCGTCCGCCGTCCGAAATACGCTCCCCACATTGTGCATGCTCCGGATATTGTCCAACACGACAATCACCGGCATCTTCTCCGATTGCCGGAATTCATTCACCGATAACCGGTGCAGTTCATCCATACCCAGTTTGCGCATGCGCAAAGGTAATTACCTTTAAAGAAAACTGCACATGAGAAAACAAGCCTGCCTCGCCATGGGCCTCTTCCTGCTCCTGGCCACCCAAGCAAAAGCCCAGGTCGAAAAAGTCGACATGACCGCCATCCAAAAGATCCGCGACGAAGGCCTCCAGCATTCCCACGTCATGGATATCGCCTTCCACCTCACCGACGCAAGCGGCAACCGCCTCACCGCATCCCCAGGCTTCAATAGAGCCGCCAACTGGGCCAAACAACAGCTGACCGATTGGGGCCTCACGGGCGCCACCCTCGATCCCTGGGGAGAATTCGGCAAAGGATGGGAACTGGAAAAGTCCTATGTCGCCCTCACCGCCCCTTACTATAAACCACTGATCGCCTACCCCAAAGCCTGGTGCTCCGGTACAGAAGGCCCAAAATCCGCGCAGCTCCTCCTGATCAGCGCTACCGATTCGGCCGGGCTGGACCGTTACAAAGGCCAGATGGCCGGAAAAATTATCATCCCCGAAGTAAATGAGGTCTATCAGCAAAGCTTCAAACCCGATGCCGGCCGATATACCGACGACCAGCTCGACTCGATGTCAAAGACCGTCATGAAACCCGTGGACACCGCGGAAATGCGCCGCCGGCGCGCCGCCTTTAACAGAGGTGCCGCAGCCTTTCTCAACACCTTGAAAAACGAAGCCCAAAAAGAAGGCGCCATAGCCATCCTCAGCGAATCCCCCCGCGGCCACGACGGCACCCTCTTCGTGCAGGGCGGCGGCGCCTATAAAACCGACGCACCCGCCAATTTCCTCGACATCGTCATTACCCTCGAGGACTATACCTCTATCGTCCGCCTTCTCAAAGCAGGAACACCCGTAAGCATAGACGCCGACGTCCAGACAAAATTCTTTACCGACGACACAAAAGGCTACAACGTCATCGCCGAGATCAAAGGCACCGACAAAAAACTAAAAGACGAAGTGGTCATGCTCGGCGGACACCTGGACTCCTGGCACAGCGCCACCGGCGCCACCGACAACGCCGCCGGATGCACCGTCATGATGGAGGTCGTCCGCATCCTGAAGACCCTGGGCATCCAGCCACGCCGCACCATCCGCATCGCCCTCTGGAGCGGGGAAGAAGAAGGTTTACTGGGAAGCAGGGGATATGTAAAAAAGACTTTCGCCGATCCCGCAACCATGCAATTGCTGCCCGCCCATGAGAAATTGGCCGGTTACTTCAATATCGACAACGGAACAGGCAAGGTCAGGGGCATCTACCTGCAGGGCAACGAAGCCTGCCGCCCGATCTTCACGCAATGGCTGAAGCCCTTCCAGGACCTCGGCGCAACTACGGTAACCATCAGCAATACGGGCGGTACCGACCATCAGTCCTTCGACGCAGTCGGGCTGCCGGGTTTCCAGTTCATCCAGGATGAGATCGAATACAGCACCCGCACCCATCATACCAACATGGATTCTTACGAACACCTGCGCGAAGACGACCTCAAACAGATCGCCACCATCGTCGCCGCCTTCGTATATAACACGGCTCAGCGCGACGAGAAACTGCCGCGCAAGCCATTGCCCGAACCACGCCCCGCCGGCCGCGGCTTCTGAACCAACAACTTATCCCCACTGAAAAGCCTCAACAATTGAATTGTTGAGGCTTTCTTACATTTGCCCACTATGGCAAAAAGCAGCGGCACCGACACCCCACTCATGCAACAACACCGGGCGATCAAACAACGATACCCCGATGCCATCCTGTTGTTCCGGGTCGGCGACTTCTACGAGACCTTCGGCGAAGACGCCATAGTTGCCTCCAAAGTGCTGGGCATCACCCTCACCAAACGCAATAACGGCGCCGCAGCCTCTTCCGAATTGGCAGGATTCCCCCATCATTCCCTGGACACCTACCTCCACAAACTCGTGAAAGCCGGTCATCGCGTCGCCGTCTGCGATCAGCTGGAAGACCCTAAAATGGTAAAGGGCATCGTAAAAAGAGGCGTCACGGAACTCGTAACACCAGGCGTAGCCACCAACGAACGACTGCTCGACGGCGCCACCAATAATTTCCTGGCCGCCATCTATTTCCCCGAAGGCTGGCCCGACAACAATACCGCCCGGAACGGCTCGGCCGCCTCCGGCCAACCTCCGGCGCCGCTTCTCGGCCTCTCCTTCCTTGACATCTCTACAGGTGAATTCTACATCGCCGAAGGCGACACCGAATATGCCGATAAACTCCTGCAGACCCTGAAACCCGCCGAGATCGTCTTCCAACGCAGCTTCCAAAAACACTTCAAAGAAGTTTTCGGAAGTAAATTCTTCACCTATACGCTAGATAGCTGGCTCTTCGAAGAGGCCTTCGCCACCGAAAGCCTGCTCAAACATTTCCAGACACATTCACTCAAAGGATTTGGCGTTCAGGATATGAAAGCCGGCATCATCGCAGCCGGCGCCGTCCTTTATTACCTCAAGGACACCGAACACCCCCACCTGCAGCATCTCTCGACGATCCAACGTATCGACCGCGAAGAATTCCTGTGGATGGACAGGTTCACCATCCGTAACCTGGAGCTGATGGGCTCGTCTTACACCGGCGACCAGGGCCATAGCCTGTTAAAGATCCTCGACAATACCGTCTCACCCATGGGTGCCCGCCTGCTCAAACGCTGGCTCCTCATGCCATTGAAAGACCAAACCCGCATCCAGCAACGACTCGACGCCGTAGAGTTCTTTATCAAAGACCCCGTCCTGAGAAGCGCCCTCGCCCAACATATTCACGAATGCGGCGACATCGAACGACTGGTCGCGCGTATCCCCGTCCGTAAGATCGGCCCGCGGGAACTGCTCCAACTCGCAAGAGGTTTGGAACACACCGCCCGGATCAAAGAACTGGCCGCCGCCTTCCCCGAAGGCCTGCTTACCGAATCCGCCGGGCGCCTCGACCCTTGCCCCGACATCATCCATAGGATCAGGACCACCATCGCCGACACGCCTCCCGCCACAGCCGCCAAAGGCGATACCATACGGCCCGGCTTTAATGACGAACTCGACCGGCTTCGTAAGATCGCTACCGGCGGTAAAGGATTCCTCGTGGAACTGCAGCAAAAAGAAGCCGAAAGATCCGGCATCTCCTCCTTGAAGATCGGGTTCAACAACGTCTTCGGCTATTATCTCGAAGTCACCAACGCACATAAGAACAAGGTCCCGGCCGACTGGATGCGCAAACAGACCCTGACCAACGCCGAACGATACATTACGCCGGAGCTAAAAGAATATGAAGAACAAATCACCGGCGCCGAAGAGAAAATGCGCACGCTGGAACTCGAACACTACGAACAACTGCTGGCATTCCTCCAGGAGCGTTTAGCGCCTATGCAAACAAACGGCCATTTGCTCGCCGGCTTCGATTGCCTGCTCTGCTTTGCCGCCAATGCCCTGCAATACAACTACAAAAAGCCCCAGATCCACGACAACCGTGTATTGGAACTCAAGGGCAGCCGCCATCCCGTCATCGAAAGACAGCTTCCCGCGGGAGAAACCTATATCCCTAACGACGTTCTGCTCGACCCGGACTCCCAGCAGATCATCATCCTCACGGGTCCTAACATGAGCGGTAAAAGCGCACTGCTCCGCCAAACAGCCCTCATCACACTCATGGCGCACATGGGCAGCTTCGTGCCCTGCGACGCCGCCCGCATCCCGCTGACAGATAAGATCTTCACCCGGGTAGGAGCCTCCGATAACCTCAGCGGCGGCGAATCCACTTTTATGGTGGAAATGAACGAAACAGCCAGCATCATCAACAACATCACTCCGGACAGCCTCATCCTGCTGGATGAGATCGGGAGGGGAACAAGCACTTACGATGGCATCTCCATCGCCTGGAGCATCGCCGAATACCTGCACAACTCCCCTTGTGCACCGAAGACCCTGTTCGCAACCCACTACCACGAACTGAACGAACTCGAAGAAAAACTCCCCCGCATCCACAACTATCATATCACCAATAAGGAGGTAGGCAACAAGGTCATCTTCCTGCGTAAACTGGCACCCGGCGGTAGCACCCATAGCTTTGGCATCCACGTGGCAAAAATGGCCGGCATGCCGCCCTCCCTCCTGCAAAGGGCCGGGGAACTCCTCCACCAATTGGAGAACAAACACGTGGGCACACCCATTGAAGAGTCGCTTAAAAAAGTACCGCCTCCAAAAATGCAGCTCTCCATTTTCGACGCCCATACCGAAGCCTTCCATCGCATCCGTAAACTGCTGGACGACACGGATATCAATCGCCTTACCCCCGTCGAAGCCCTGCTTAAACTACAGGAGATCAAAAACACCTTGAAATAAAAAAGCGCCATTTCCCATCGGAGCTTTCCCGCCGGACCGTAAGCGCCCCCCCTGCCGGACTCCTCCCACCGGACCGATTGCCTGCGTACCCATTGCAGGCCACCCGATTTCGTCCATCAATTGAACCTGTTCATCCGCCATCAAATCCTGTGCGTCCAAAAAAATGACCCGAATCTTTTCGTTTGCTAATTTACGTTAGCAATGGATAGGAGGAGCTGCCGATCCTCCTATCCCGGACTAAGGACTAACTCAACGGTCGATCTATGATCAGATTTTCCTATCAACTCAATGACTTCCGTCATTGGCTCGGCAATTTCGGCAACCTGCTTGACCTGCCGGTCACAGGCGGAAAAATGGAATTCCCCGCTACTATTGGAGAAGGTTTTATCCTCGCCGTACAGGTGCCCGACGGCTTTTCCTATGCCGTCATGGATTTCATCCTGAACGACGATCTCGTACTCTTCCGCCGCGGATCAGACAACGCCGGCCTCTGTCTCTACTTCCATCCGTCTCCTATTCTCAACACGACGACACAGGAAGAAGAGGCCGCATTTCCCCGTCGTACCAGGGTCAAAAGAGTCGCGCTTTTTTTCCCCCTCACCTTCCTCAGCAGGCATATCCGTAAGGACATCCTCGATGGCCTTTTTCAATGCGCAGACAACCAGCAGGCAACTGCCGCCTGGGAATTCATCGCCTTCGAATTCAAATCGGCGCTCGAAGACATCTACACCGCCGATAGCAGCTCTCCGCTCTACCGCCTTCAGCTGCACAATCGCATCCTGCAGCTCTCAGAAAAATACCTGCAATCCTTTCTTACCAAAGCCAGTTCTTCATTCGCGGATGGCAGGACATGGGGTAAGGGAAAGGAAAAGGATCTTGAAGCCCTGAAGAGCATCGTCCGCATCCTAAGCGACAATCACCTGAATAAATTCCCCTCCATCGACGCCCTCTCCCGCACGGCGATGATGAGCTCTACCAAGCTAAAAACCAGGTTTAAACAGATCTATGGCATGAAATTGTATGAGTTCTACAATCGGAATCGCCTGGAACAGGCCAGGGAAATGTTGAAAACCGGCACCTTTTCCGTTAAACAAGTGGGAATCAACATCGGATTCTCCAACCTCAGCAACTTTGCCAAGGCCTTCCGCAAGGAATTCGGTATGCTTCCCAAAGAAATCCTCAAAAGCAGGTAGAATAGACTCCTGAAAGTTTTGTTAAATAGCCTTTACAGCTATTAAAAGGAATTGTACAGCCCTTTAGAGGCTATATTTTATCCTAATTTTGCACTCTTTATTCGGATCGAACATAATCTACACTACCCCCCTACCCAGCACGACTAAATGCCATTGAGAGAATGGACTGTTTGAACGCTTCAAAAAAGCGGATCAGCGGTCCGCGACGATTTTAGTAAAAGTGTCAAAATAACGTGAATATGGTAATGTACTCTTTCCAACTGGAAAATTTCGAAAAATGGATGGCAGGATTGGCCCCCCGGCTAAATAGCGTTGTGACCAACAACACACTGACGATCCCCGCGCATCTCGGATCAGGAAACATAGTAGCACATAACGTCAACTCGCAACTCTCCTACGCCGTGATGAACTTTAAGTTGAATTCCGATCTGGAACTTCACCGCGAACCAGGAAACGCCGGCTTCGTGATCTCTTTCAATATGGTCGAAGTACAAAAGGAGATATTGGTCGGACATCGTCAGCAAATGATAACCGACAAACGCCCCTTCCGCAACGATATTTTCCTCACCGACAACCGCGATAGTACTTATCTGCGCATCTCCGCGGGCAGCAATGTCAGGAGGCTCCTCATATTCTGTTCACACGAGCTCGCCATGCAATATCTTCCCGGCGAAATATTCGACAAGCTCTCCGTCTTTGCAAGAGAAAATAGCCTTGTCGAAAACCCGCTCTTCATCAACCTGTCTCACCGGACGATGTTGAAAGAATTGTTCGAGATGAAGGAAAGCGATCCGCTCAGCCCCATCCGCATGCTCTCGGGTATCATCCACCTGATCGAGAAATTCCTCCACTCCTTCCTGCGCCAGGAACAGACAGCCCTGCCAAGAACGGTAAAAAAGAACGACCTGGAAAGCATGCAGCACGTGGAGCAGATCCTGAGCAGCCGCCTCGAAGGCTTCCCCTCATTGGAATCACTGGCACATGAAGTCTTCATGAGCACCAGCAAATTAAAGAATCTCTTCAAACAGGTATATGGCCACACGTTGTACGACTACTACAATAAAAGCCGTCTGCAACGTGCAAAGGAACTGCTGATCACCGGTCAGTGCAGCATCAAGCAGGCAGGCGGCGAGATAGGCTTTAGCAATCTCAGCCATTTCGCAAAGGCCTTTCGCAAGGAATTCGGCATCCTGCCGCGTGACCTGGTGAAAGGACGATAGTCGCCGGCCTGTACTTACCTCACATCAGATCACGTAACCGGCCGTAAAGTTCCACAAAAACGCGGTAATTTTTTTGGTAGACGCCATGGCGGTCCGAATCGGGCTCATAAGTGGCGACTACCTTCGCAAGCGATGCAGCTTCCTCCAAACCCAAAAATACACCCAGCGCATGCCATCCCAGCATCGCGGCGCCAATTGCCGATGCATCCGCCTGCGCCGTCACACAGACCTTTTTCATAAAGACATC
>Ga0302325_10001230_pt1 | contig 66200 bp, 50 predicted proteins | sample Palsa_T0_2_FD_201948 | JGI IMG/M metagenome (GOLD analysis project Ga0302325, IMG submission 201948) | Peat permafrost microbial communities from Stordalen Mire near Abisko, Sweden - Palsa_T0_2 | ecosystem: Environmental > Terrestrial > Soil > Palsa > Peat permafrost | place: Sweden: Abisko...
GAATCTCATGTTCCCCGTTTCTTTTCAGAACGCAGGAGAGAGTTGACACCATACTCCCGGATTGCCCAGGCAGGTTGTCGTGGCGTCACAGGGCCCGTCCCTCAGCCACTCTTCATGAAATTCAGGCCCGCTCACAAGGAGCAAACTTGAATATTCGATTTTTAGCACAGTCCGGTAGGGACCGCAAGTATCGTATTCAGCCAACAAGTCACGCCGGAAGTGCATCTGATTGGTAACATTAGTACTGGAATCCAAACACCGAGCCTGCGGAGGGGTCTGGTCCGCCCAAAAGAAATCGGAACGTCATGACGGAAGCCAGTCCACAGTCCTCCCGCAAAGCGTGGCGCGAGCGGGTGCAAGCACTCAAGAATGTGCCGCCGGTGCTCGGCATTTTGTGGGAGTCAGGCCCGGCGGTCGTCACCTGGGGCATTCTGCTCCGCATTTTCGTGGCTGCGCTGCCCGCAGCCATTGCCTACGTCGCCGCCAGGATCATCAATGGCGTGCAACGCGTTTTCAGCCATCAGGGACTGAGTCCTCATTTTTGGTGGCTGGTTGGCCTGGAAGCCGCACTGAACGTGGTGAACGGCCTGCTGTCGCGGGGCGTCGATTACAGCGACAGCCTCCTGGCCGACCGTTATACCCACTTCGTCAGCGTCCGGGTGATGAAGCAGGCGGCAGCGCTGGATCTGACTACCTACGAGGATCCCGTCTTCTATGACCGGCTGGAACGGGCACGGGTCCAGGCCACCGACCGGCTGGCCATGATTCAACAGATGGGCCGGCTGTTCCAGCAGAGCCTGACCACCTTGATATGGACGTCCATCCTGCTCTGGTACTCGCCCTGGCTGGTTTTGCTGCTGGCGTTGGGTGTGCTCCCCACCTTCGTGGGAGAAACTCACTTTGCTTTCCTCGGCTATGCCAAGAACTTCCGTCAGACCCCGGCTAAGCGGCAAATGGACTACCTGCGCCAGGTGGCCGGCAGCCGGGAAGGAGCAAAGGAACTCAAGCTATTCAACCTGAGCCCCTACCTAACCAACCGCTTCACCACCCTTTCGCAGGGAATTTACGAGGAGAACGTCGCCCTCTCGCGCAAGAAGCTGGTTGCCGGCGGCCTGCTCGGAGTGATCGCCACGCTTGGCTACTACGGCGCTTACGCTTTCGTGATCTGGCGAGCAGTTACAGGCAGCTACAACAACATCGGCGAGTTCTACTACCTGACCAACGCCATCATCCAGGCGTCGAGCAATCTGCAGCAGGTGTTCTCGACCGCTTCAGGGATTGCCGACCAGGCCCTGTTCCTCACCGATCTGCTGGCGTTCTTTGAGATGAAGCCGACGGTGACTTCGAATCCTGACGGAGCGTTGATTCCCCGGCCTGTCCGCGGTGGCTTCGAGTTCCGCAATGTCAGTTTTGCTTATCCTGGCACCACCCGGCGGGTGCTGAGCAACTTCAACTTCACCCTGAAGCCAGGGGAGCGGATCGCGTTGATTGGGGAGAACGGCCAGGGTAAGACGACCGTGGTCAAGCTCATTACCCGGCTTTACGACCCCACCGAAGGCCAGATTCTGCTGGATGGCGTGGATCTGCGCGACTACAAGCTGGAAGATCTGCACCACGAAATCGGCGTGATCTTCCAGGACTTTATGCGCTACGAGATGACGGCGCGAGAGAACATCAGTGTAGGCCGGGTGGAGAGCGAGCATTCGCAGGCTGAGGTGGAAGACGCGGCCCACAAGAGCCTGGCGGAAAGCGTCATTGCCAAGCTGCCAGGCGGTTACGACCAGATGCTGGGGCGGCGTTTCGAATCTGGCGTAGAACTCTCCGGTGGAGAGTGGCAGCGGGTCGCATTGGCGCGGGCTTACCTGCGCGATGCGCAGTTGCTGGTGCTGGATGAACCTACCGCGGCACTCGACGCGCGCAGCGAGTTGGAAGTGTTTGAACGCTTCGCCGAACTGACCATGGGAAAAATGGCTCTGCTGATCTCGCACCGTTTTTCTACGGTGCGTATGGCCGATCGCATCGTCGTGCTGGAGGGCGGAAGACTGGTGGAAGAAGGAACCCATCCGCAACTGATGGCATTGGGCGGGCGCTACGCAAGTATGTTTGAAATGCAGGCGGCGAGCTACCGCTGAGCATCAAGAGAGAAGAGTTATGACTGACACGATCACCGGCTCCGGCCAGGCCTTTACTACCGAATCGGGGCACACCTTCACGGCTGAAGCCTTGCGCAGTCATGCCGACCGGGTCGCTCCCACCTGGCACGTAGCGCACAAGCCGGAAGGGGCGGGTAGTTTTGGGCGGCGCATCGAGGCCACCGCACAATCGCTCGACCAGCTTTACGTAATTCTCGACGCCCGGCCTGTGCCGACGTATCTGCCAGGAGAGAAGTTGGACCCGCTGCTCGAGTTGCGGCAAAACCCGCGGCTGCTGCGCTCCGTGGTGGCCGAAACCCGCACCATCCGCAAAAAGCTGGGGCGTTTGCCGCGGGTGGTTCGAGACTATGAAAACGATGAGCCACGCATTATCACCGTGGCGGATGCTTATTTGCAGGCGATGGGCTCGGAATATCATCCCGACGCAATCAAGATCTTTATCAACCAGGTACAGCAGCACGATGCGCTGGAGCTGAATGAGCTCTGGGCCCTGGCTCCGGTGCTCAAGTTCATGCTGCTGGAAGAAGTCATCACCCAGGCGAACGAGGTCATCCAGGATGAGGCTTCGCACACCGAAGCCGGCGCCGAGCTACTAAAGACCCGCATGCGAAGCCTGCGCGATGTCGGGTATGCGGATTGGTTTTCGATGATCGAACCGCTGGTGGTGTATGACCCGATCCTGCAACAGGACCCCGCCAACGCTTACAAGTTCATGGACTTCGAAAGCCGGGAGGCTTACCGCAAACGGGTGGCGGAGATTGCCCGGTTTTCCGACTGTAGCGAGTTAGAGGTGGCCCAGGCAGCGCTCACTCTGGCGCTGGAATCGAAAGAGAAACACCGGATCGAAGATCCGCGGCTGCGCACCCGGCGGGCGCATGTGGGCTACTACCTGATTGATCGTGGGTTTCCCATGCTTGCCCCCCGGGTCGGCTACCGTCCCAGGTTTATCGACCGGCTGCGGCAGACCCTCTGGACCAACGCGGATGACTTTTATATCGGCGGCATTCAGATCATCACTGTAATTTTAATCGGCTTGATCCTGGCGCCGCTGGTGCCTACCTACCCGATCTTCGGCGGCCTAACGCTGGCCTTTTTGCTGTTGCTGCTTCCGGTGACGCAGGGTGCGGTAGACCTGGTGAACAATACAGTAACAGCAGTGTTCAAGGCGTATGCCTTGCCCAAGCTCGACTTCTCCAAGGGCGTGCCCGAGCCGTTCACTAGCCTGGTGGTTATTCCCACCCTGCTGATGAATGAGAAGCAGGTACGCGAGCTCTTCGACGAGCTCGAGGTGCGCTACCTGGCCAACCAGGATCGGCACATCCATTTTGGCCTGCTTACCGATCTTCCCGACTCGGTCACGCGGCCGCGGCAAAATGATACCGATCCGCTGGTCGACCTGGCCATTCAGCTCACGGACGAACTGAATGAGCGTTATGCCAAGGCGGGCGCGGGTTCGTTTTTCCTGCTGCATCGCCACCGCATTTTTAATGCCCGCCAAGGTGTGTGGATGGGCTGGGAACGCAAACGCGGCAAGCTGCTGGACCTGAACAAGCTGCTCAAGGGACAGTTTGATCCCTTCCCGGTGAAGGCCGGAAACCTGAGCGCGCTTGCTCACGCCCAATACGTGATCACGCTTGATTCCGATACCCAGCTTCCCCGCGGCACGGCCCACTCCATGATCGGGGCCATGGCGCATCCGCTGAATCGCGCGGTGATTGATCCCGAACTTCGCATTGTGACCGAGGGATACGGAATTCTGCAGCCGCGGGTCGGGGTGAGTGTGCAATCCGCATCTCGTTCCCGGCTGGCGTCGATCTACTCCGGACAGACGGGATTCGATATCTACACCCGCGCCATTTCCGACGCGTACCAGGACTTGTATGGGGAAGGCATCTTTACCGGCAAGGGCATTTACGAGATCAACGCCCTGCATGCGGTTCTGGACCGGCGCTTTCCGCGCAATTCCCTGCTCAGCCATGACCTGATTGAGGGATCGTATGCGCGCGTAGGATTGACCACCGACATCGAGGTGATTGACGACTACCCGTCGCATTACAGCGCCTACACGCGGCGTAAGCATCGCTGGTTGCGGGGCGACTGGCAGATTGCGCAATGGCTCTTCAGCAAGGTGCCGGATGAGTCGGGGCGGTATGTGCGCAATCCCATCGCTACCATTTCGCGGTGGAAGATTTTCGACAACCTGCGCCGGTCGCTGGTGGAGACCTCTACCTTTGCCCTGCTGCTGGCCGGCTGGCTGGCATTGCCCGGCGGCGCGCTGTACTGGACCGCGGTTACCTTGTTCCTGATGTTTGTGCCCACGCTGGTGCAGTTTGTCTTTGGTGTGGGGCGCGCCTACGTCACCAAGTTGCCGGGCTCGATGCGCGATGCGGTCAGCGGATTTGGGCAGGGCACGTTTATCGCCCTGCTGAATTTAGTCTACCTGCCTCACCAGACCCTGCTGGCGCTGGACGCGATCAGCCGCTCGCTGGTGCGCAGCTTTATTACCGGGCAGCGGCTGTTGGAATGGGAAACTGCGGCCGAGGCGGAATCGAACCGGCAACGAAGCACCCCGGTCGATCGATATCTCGCGTTGACCCCGCTGGTAGCCGTGGTGGTCGGGGTGATCGTTTTTCTGCGTCATCCAGAAGCGTTGCTGGTGGCTCTCCCAATCCTTATCTTGTGGGGCTTTGCGGGACTCATAACGGCATGGCTGAACAGCTCGCCGCAGCAGACCAGGGCCAAGCTCACGGCGGAGGAAGATACCTTCCTGCGCCAACTGGCACTGCAGACCTGGCGGTACTTCAACCAGTTTGGGGGCGAAAGCCACAACTACCTGATCCCGGATAACGTCGAGGAAGAAGGACTGTTTGAGGCGGGGCGCGTGTCGCCGACCAACTTCGGTTTGTTGCTCAATGCCCGGCAGGCGGCGACTACTTTCGGCTACCTGACGGTTCCCGAATTTGTGGAACTGACGGAGAGCAGCTTCCAGACCTACGAGAAGCTGGAGAAGTATCGCGGACACATCTACAACTGGTACGACACGCGCACTTTGCAGCCTATCCGCCCGATTACGATTTCTTCTGTCGATAGCGGCAACCTGGCGGCTTCGTTCTACACCGTGCGTACTGGTTGTCGCAGTCTTCTGCGCGCGCGGCTGCTGGATCCGGCGCTGTTTTCCGGCATGCGGGATCATTGGGGTCTGCTGACGAGTTTGCCGGATGCACCTGCGGGCCTGAAGGCGATTGCCCCGCCGGCGGTGGATGCGACGGCGGCTGCCTGGGTGACATGGGCGCTGGCTACTGTGGACGCGCCGGAATTCGGGGCTCCGGCAACTGGCGAGGCAGCCTGGTGGCTGGCGGAAACCCATCGCCGCATCAGCGCCATGGTGGGACTGATTGGCGATTACATACCGTGGCTCCTGCCCCGCTTTGCGCCCCTGCTTGCTTTGCCCCAGTTGCAAGGGTTTTCGGAGACTGCGGCGGCGGCCCAGGTGGCGACCGCCAGCTTGCTGGCCGCAGATCTGGATACGCGGCTGGCGCGGGCGTCTGCTGGTTTGGCTTCCGATCCCGCGTTGCTTAAGCTGGCGGACGAACTGCGCACCGCATTGGCTTCGGCCCGGGAGGGCCTGAAAGCGTTGGCCAGTGAACTGAAGAGTCTTTCGGCCGAGGCGATGCGTTTCGCGACAGAGATGGATTTTGGGTTCCTGATGGATAAGTCGCGTTTATTGCTTTCGATCGGGTATGAGATTGAGCGTCAGCATTTGCACCAGGCTTGTTATGACTTGCTGTGCAGCGAAGCTCGTATTGCCGCGTTTATTACCGTGGCCAAAGGGGAAGCACCCCAGCAAAGCTGGTTCAAGCTGGGCCGTATCCACACCATGGCTTACGGGCAGCCGGTGCTTATTTCCTGGACCGGGACGATGTTCGAGTATCTGATGCCTTCGATCTGGATGCGTAGTTATCCCGATACGCTGGTGTCGCGCACGTTGGCTGGGGTAGTGGCGATTCAGCGCGCTTTCGGTAAGGAGCACGGGATTCCCTGGGGAATTTCAGAGTCGGGCTGGGCGGGCAAAGATGATCACGGCCATTACCATTACCAGGCGTTTGGGATTCCTCCGATTGCGTTGAAATGGGACGCCGAGGCGGGACCGGTGATTTCGCCTTATTCCACTTGTTTGGCGTTGGGGATTGAACCCGTTGAGGCGCTCAAGAATTTAAGGCGGATGGCTAAGATGGGCTGGACGGGCGCTTACGGTTTTTATGAGGCGGCGGATTACCAGGAGTCGACTAAGACGCCGAAGCTGGTGAAGGAGTGGATGGCTCATCACCAGGGCATGTCGCTGCTGGCGGTGTTGAATTTGTTATATGACAACATTGTGCAGGATTGGTTCCATGCCAATGCGCATTTAGAGGCGACGCAGTTGTTGCTGCATGAGAAGCCGGTGCACGAGGCGGCGTTGCGGGCTGAGTTTCAGGCGGCGCAGCCTAAGAAGAAGGCCAGCTGACGGGGCCACCTTTAGAGGGTGTGTGAGAACTCGGAAAAGAAACCGCAGGGTCACTAGTGTCCGGTTCGTTTGTTTGGGGATGGCTGTAAGTGCAGCATTGAGTGTGGTTTTTGAACACTCGGGGGTGTCCACGATTTGCAACGACTGATACGGTTTTGCGACGCTGAGCTTTGGTTTTGTATCAGGGCATGACTTTAGTCGGGCCGTAAATGACCTGTAAGAGATTGGGCTTTAGCCCCTGCCATCGCACATCTCACGCGAAATGTCCGTCCGCAGGCGCAACCACCGTTGAACTCTGTCTGAGCCTATCCTCCGAGAACGCGGCCAAGACGCAGATTTGGTGCGCCATCGCCTAGGTCCTGATCGGCATCATCCTGCGGAAAAACTCCATGGGAGTCCCGAGGAGTTGATTCAAAACGGAATTTTTCAGTAGCCTGTTTAGTTCGCTCCTAACGCTTCTTTCACGCCGCGGACCATGGCTTCAGGATTGAATTCGGCGCGGATGACCTCGTCGGGACAGTCGCTCTCGATGGTTACACGGTAGTTGCAAACGAAGGCGACATGTTGGTCCGGCTGAAGCTTCTTGATGTCCTCGCACAGTTCCTGGGCGCTTTGCACCTTGACGTCCGCCTCAACATCGATGAGCACCAGGTCGTAGTCGTTCTGGCTCACTTCGTCCAGGGCGTTGCCCGAGTAGAGGGTCGACTTTACTTCAAAACCGTGCATGCGCAGGATTTCGTCGCGCAACCCCATGATGTTTTCCCGGCTGCTGACGTGGAAAATCCTTTTTTTCCCGTTGCCTTGCATCTGCCGATGCTACCAGTTCCTACTTGACCGCGTCTGCATTTGCTTCCCCAGTACCCGGCATGCCGATGGTGGGCGCCAGCATGTCTTCTTTGCGGTAGATCAGGGTCGTCGCATTGAGCGAGGCCAGCTCAAAGCCGTGTCCGTGGGTGATGGCGTCGGTGGGGCAGGCTTCGACGCAGTAGCCGCAAAAGATGCAGCGGTTGTAGTCGATGTTGTAGACCTTGGCATAGCGTTCGGCACTGGAGATTCTCTGCTCGGCGGTGTTCTCGGCCGCCTCGATGTAAATGCAGTTTGCTGGGCAGGCTGCCGCGCAAAGAAAGCAGGCAACGCATTTCTCCAGGCCGTTTTCGTCCCGTTGCAGCACATGGGCTCCACGGAAACGATCCTGAAAGTGGGCGCCGCGGTTGGGACCCGGGCCATCGGGGTAGTTTTCCACCTCGGTGGGGTTCAGCATCTCGCGGAACGTGATGCTCATCCCCTTCGCCACTCCGGCTATGTTTCGCACAATGGACATGACACGAGTATACGATGGCTTGTGCGCTGGTATGTCGGGCGAAAAGCGCGCCCATTCCTCCCTTTACCTGCACCGGCAAGTCGCTTGCTTGAGGTGACGACGGGTAGGTCCAGGAGTAAAGGCTGTCGAGGGCTTCGCCCATACGCTGGTGCGATCGAGCGGCACCCGTGTAGATCTGTGAGACCCGACACAGGCTTGAGGGGGAGGCCTGCCGTATCCCACATCTCGCGAAAAACGAGCGAGATGCCCCGAATTTCCTGTATGCAGCTCTGGATAGGACCGCGTGTGCGCCTTTCATTAAGGAAAGGCGCATGCAGTTCAGGGAACCCACGAAACTACACAGGAAATCGGGGGTGTGGGGCGCCCGGCGGCGGGTGTCGGGGATAGAACCAAAAGCCTGCCACCACCTACTTGCCGTCCCTGCCGACACTCACCAGGCTGACTCCGTCAAAGGTGGTTTTTCCGGTACTTTCTGGAGGGGTGCTCCGCAGAGCGATGATGCCCGTGTTCTTGGGCAAGACATGGTAATGCAGTTGCAGATAGCCCCTGACCAGCGTGGCCCTTCTCCGCGATTGCACCAGTTCGTCTGATGAAGAACCTGAGGAAGCGTAGCCCTCGATGATGAGGGGTTTATCGTAGATCGCTTTAAACTGTCCTACGGCCTGATCGATGTTCTGCCTGCCCTCCGCTGACAGCACTTCTTCCCCGCTTTGGCTGGTGGTGAAAAGAGCAGGAGCAGAAATCCACTGGCGGCTCTCAGGCAACGACTTGAAAATTTGTCCGGCGCGATACTGCTCCACCGGCAGATCATCAAGGTTGTCGTAGCCGCGGTGTTTGAAGAAGCCTTTGAAGAAAAATTCGTGTTTCAACGCTTCTGTATCGTCGGTCAGGTTGCCTGATGCCTGGTTGAGGTTGGTCAGGGATTGCTGCAGGTTGCCGCCCGCGTCTTCGCCATACTGGTCCTCAGCAAATGCGCTCTTCAGCGTGGTATTGATCTGCTGCGAGGTCTGATCAAGATTCTGTGTAGCGGACTTGGCGCTGCTCAGGGTGTCGTCTATTTTGGGTACCAACTGCCGGGTTTGCACGTCGGCTAGAAGACTGTCGACTCGGGTCGAGGTAGTGTTCAGCTTTTCAGTTGTCTGGCGGACGTTCGCGATCGACTGCTTTACATCCGCCGCGGTTGCCGGATCTTCGAGCAAGAGGCCGGCTGCGCCTTTCCCAGTGCGTACATCCAGCACTACTCCGTTGACGTTTCGTATGGTGCCGGTGGCCGTATCGAGAGTAGTGTCGAGGCGGCCGCTTACGTCTTTCATGGTGCTTTGCAGGCCATTGATGGTGGCCCCCGCCTGGTTCATGATGCCCTGCGCCTGCTCCAGCAACTTACCTAATTCGAACGGCTCTTTGCTGGGGAGAGTGCTCTCCGGCGGCGCTTCGGACGCACGATCGGTTCCTCCCTGGATGAGCAGGAACTGATCTCCCACTAGTCCCTCGGTCTCGACGGTCACGAACGAATTTTCGCGGATCAAACCACGGAGCCGATCCTCTACGTTCATCTTCAGGCGAAATTTTTGGGACGGGCTGGAGGGGATCTGGATGCTTTCCAATTCGCCGGCATCCATGCCATCCACTCGTACTTTGGCGCCTTTGGGTATGCCGTCCACGTTCTGGAAATTGGTGTAAAAAACGACGTGACGACGAAAAGCTTTGTGTTCATTGCCGATCAGAAAGAGAGCAGCACCGAAGAGCACGACGGCGGCGGTAATGAAAACTCCAACGATCACATTATGGTTCTTCATGCGACTAGCGCTCCGCTATGAATTGTTGCAATAGGTTGTCGTGCGTCTGATCGAGTTCTGCCGGTGTTCCGAAGGCCAGGAGCCGACCCTTGTCCAAAACGGCGAACTTGTCAGCGATCTTGCGGGCCCCGTGAATATCGTGGGTCACGATCACCATGGTGGTGTGGCGCTCGGTTTTTACCTTGATGAGAAGGTCGTCGATCTCACAGGCGGTGATCCTGTCCAGGCCGCTGGCGGGTTCATCCACCAAAAGAATCTTCGGCTGGAGAACCAGGGCGCGCGCCAGGCCGGCTCGCTTCTGCATACCCCCGGATAAGGCATTCGGCATCTTGTTGCCGTCCTTCTCCAGGCCAACTTCTCCCAAGGTCCGTTCGACGCAGCGCTTGATCTCCTCGGGAGACTTGTTGCGATCCAGGCGATGAAGCGGCAGGGCCAGATTTTCATTCAGGGTGAAGGAGTCAAAGAGCGCTGCGCTCTGGAAGAGATAACCCATTTTGCGGCGAACTTTCATCAGCCCGTCCTCCTCTAGAGCCGCCATGTCTTCCCCTTCTACCAGGACTTTTCCAGCGTCTGCCGTCAGCAGACCGATCATCAATTTCAAGGTCACGCTCTTGCCGGTTCCGCTTCGGCCGAGGATGCAGAGTGCTTCTCCCTCAGCCACGGTGAACGACACCTTGTCCAGAACTTTCTTTCCGTCAAAGCCTTTTTCCACTTGTTCAAATGCAATGGTGGCGGCGTTGGTTTGCCCCTCGCTCATATGGCCTGGTCCGGAAACAAGAAGAAGATGCACTTCACCAGGATTACGTCGGCCAGGATGACGGCCAGCGACGAGATGACGACGCTATTGGTGGCGGCTTTGCGGACTCCGTCGGAACCTTCGTTGGTGGTGTAGCCATAGAAGCAGGAAATGACGGCGATGAGATATCCAAACACCGCAGTTTTGAGAGTGGGTGGAACGAAATCGGCGAGGGCGACGCCGTCAAAGGCACGGTGCACGTAAAGCTGCAAGCTTAGATGCGACCAGATGTGCTCGGAGAGAAAGCCGCCGAGGATGCCGGCCGCATCCATAAAAATCGTTAGCAGCGGGAGCATGAGAGTACAAGCAATAACCCGGGTGACGACGAGCAACTTGAAGGAGTTGACGGAAAGCGTTTCGATGGCATCGATCTGCTCGGTGGCTCGCATGTTCGCTAATTGGGCTCCGATCCCGGCGCCTACGCGACCCGCCATCAGCAAGGCGGCGACCAGGGGACCGATCTCGTTAAAAAACGCCAATGACTGGAAGACAGGAATTTCTGCTGTGGCGCCGAACTGTACCAGGGTGCTGCGGGTGTGGAGGGTCATGACCACTCCCAGGGCGAAACCGGAGGCTACGATCAGGAAGAAGGAGCCCACACCGATCTCATAGAGCTGCTTGCACAGGTACTCGCCTTCAAAGGGCGGCACCCACGCATCGCGAATGGCCTGTGCTCCGAATAGGGCCACCTTTCCGATCGAGTCAAAAGTTGACTTTAGCACCTGAAGGTTCCTCTGTCGTCTTGGATTTGATGCTCTTCCAACTTCGAGGTAGCGGGTTGTGCAGGCAAATTATGGGCTGCTGCGACTTTACGACTTTGTGATCGAGGGCCAGATTCAACCAACCCATCGCTTTCACCGAGACGGCATCATCTGTGCAGTCTATATGCAAAGACCATCCAGATGATTCCGCAAAATAGCTCGAACCCGGCGAGCGCCTGGGTGGTGATACGCGGAGCCTGATTGTAATGAGTCAGGAAGACAAGTCCGATGCCTAAAGAGAGGATGCCGGCACCGGCAAGAAGGAAAAGATTCAGCCGATCGTCTCGCAGCCTGATGGCCAACGCCGCTTGAAAGCACCCGTTCCCCACGGCGTGGATGCCCGCCAGAAAGGCGAGGGATTGGGGAGTCAATAAGAGTGAAATGCCGATGTAAACACCGAGTAATATCGCGAAGACGCTTTCACACAACACCAGCCACCAGATATGCAAGCGATGTTCGAAAGAGAAAAATGCTGCCACCCCCAAAAGGAGGCCGTTGCCCAAGACGAAAGAGCCCAGGAGGAGGCTTAGATAAACCAGGGTGATGGGATCGAAAAAGAAAATGCCGAGGAAACTACTGGCAAGAAACAGGACCACCGCAAAGACGATTGCCAGGCCACCTCTTACGGCGAATGACCACCAGCATACCCCTAGGTCCTGTATGGGGGTTTGGGAATTCATAAGACGGCTTCCCCGGCGTAATCGGCCGGCCGATCTTCACGGCTGCGGCGAAAGAAGAAGTAAATGACGACGCTTACGACCGCGGCATAGGCACACCAGATCGAAGTGAACTCGTATCGCCTTACCAGCATGACAACCAGCAGACCGGCCAGGTTGAGGGCTCCAAGCAGGACGAGGGCACGCAAGCCGGAAAAGAATAACGCACCGCAGGTCGCGGCCACATAAAGCACCGCAATCGCGGTGGTAGTGGATATCTGGTTTTGGTAGACGATGCCGTGACCGCGGGCGTAGACCTGCACCGGATAGGCGATGAGCCCCCATAGAATGTAGAGCGAAAGCAGAGCTCCCAGGGCGGTGAAGTCGAGCATGCGCCGCCGGCGGTCGCGCTTTGATTCCATAAGAAAAACGCTGAATGGCAAAAGAAAGGGCAATAGTCCCTGGGCGTATAGAACGTAGGCGGCGCCGGCGTCATGGGCCACGATCGGCCGCAGATGACCGTCCAGTCCGAGCCAGACAAACCCCTCGGTGAACTGATGCAGAGCGAAGAGGCAGGGCATGGCGGCAAACAGCAGCTCTCGCCTGTGCTTTACTTCGGCCAGGGTCGCTACTCCGATGGCGCCGAGCACCGCACTGCCTACAAAATTCGCGCTAGCTGAAAAGCACACGCAAGCCTCCAGGGGCCAGAAACAGGGGTCACAAACGGATGATACGTCAGGCTCGATTTTGGGCTGAGCCTGGCGGGGTGCAGCCACTGGGGTATGATTTGTTTCGGCCGGGGGCCCAGGAGCGCTTATCGATGTATGCAGAGCGGTACACCCGGAAGAGGTTTTTGCTCGCATCCTGGCTCTTCGTTCTCAGCGCTATTTCTTACCTCGACCGCACGAACATTTCCATCGCGGGTCTGCAGATCAGTTCTGAGTATGGGCTCAAGAACGAGCGGCTGGGATGGATCTTCAGCGCGTTCCTGATTGGCTACGCCGGTTTTCAAGTGCCTGCCGGATGGCTGGCATCGCGTTTTGGACCACGGCTGGTGATTTCGTTGGGCGTGGTGTGGTGGGGCGTCGCAACTGGCCTTACCACGCTGATACCTCCTGGCATCCCACAGGCCGTGCTGCTGCTGATAGCGATTCGCTTTGCACTGGGCGCCGGCGAGGCGGTCATCTACCCTGCGGCCAACCAGTTTGTCGCGCGATGGGTACCGGAACAGGAACGCGGATTTATCAATGGACTCATCTTTGCCGGTGTGGGCGCCGGCAGCGGCCTTACCCCGCCCTTATTGGCGTGGTTCATCCTGCATCATGGGTGGCGATCGGCTTTCTGGTTCAGCGCGGTGATCGGTGTGGTCGCGGGCGGTGTGTGGTGGTGGTTGGCACGGGATACCCCGGAGGAAGATCCCACGGTCTCCCCTGCCGAACTGCAGACCATTCGCCAGGGTATTGTTGGGGTTGCTGCGACGGAGGGCTCCGGACCTGCCGCCATCGCGTGGAGAGCAATCCTGACACGGCGAGATCTGCCGGCGCTGTGCATTGCTTATTTCGGCTACGGATACATCGCCTGGATATTTTTCAGCTGGTTCTTCCTCTACATGGCGCAGGTGCGAGGTTTCAATCTCAAGTCCAGCGCTCTGATTTCCATGCTTCCCTTCCTTTCGATGACCATCGGATGTCTGGGTGGCGGAGCGCTCAGCGATCGGCTAACCCGGTCCTATGGGTTGCGGGTGGGGCGTTGCGGCCTGGCTTCAGTGGCGTACTTTTTTACTGCGGTCTTTTTGCTGCTGGGATCGAGAGTGCAGAGCCCGCAGCTTGCGGGCGTGATTCTTGCCGGCGGTGCGGGGGCGCTGTATGTATCGCAAAGCTCCTTCTGGTCGGTCTCGGCCGATATCGCCGGGCTCAGTTCAGGTGTGTTTTCCAGCATGGTTAATATGGCAGGGCAGGTGGGCGGCGCGGTGACCGCTTCGCTCACGCCCTGGGTGGCTCAGCGTTTCGGATGGACTACGTCGTTCGCGATTGCCGCTACGCTGGCTGCGATCGGCGCTGTCCTGTGGATGACCGTGCACCCGGAACGGCCGCTGAGCGCAGGAAGCGAACGTCTCAAAGGCCGGTCGAGTTACACTCCGGGGCGGCGCAGGCGCACTGCGTAGACGGAGTGGTCGCTGAGCAGGTAGAGAGTGCGGCGGTCTTTGCCGCCGAAGAGGATGTCGTGTGGACGCTCCGGTACGTTGAGACTACCTAGTAATTTGCCCTGCGGCGAGTAGACAAAGATTTGGCCTGCGGCTAGATAGAGGTTGCCGACCGCGTCCTGCGCCAGGCTTTCTCCGCCCTGCTCAACAAAGGTCGTGATCTGAGATAGCGATCCATCCGGATTGAGTAGACCGCGATACGTGCGCTGCTCAGCTTCATTGGTGGCATAGAACGGTTTGCCTGCCGTTCCCTTCACCAGACCGTAGGCTTCGAGAACCGGAGCCCATTTTGTGCCGAAGTACGGTTCACCCTGCACGATAGGAGCGTTGGTGGGGATGAATAGGGTGTTGTCAGGAGAGACAAATTGGAAAGTAGTGCGGGTGCCAAGACCTCTCTCGAACATTTGTTGCAACGACGTATACGTATAGGGCTGAGTGCTGGACATAGTTTCTGCGAAGTCGCCGTTGAACCAGTAGTCGACGGGTAGCGCGGGGGTAAGCCCGGGACGGTCGAGGGTGGGTTCGAGCGGAAGAGGAGTGATCGAATCGCCTCGTAAGGCATAGGCAGTGAGGTTCTTGCCGGCGGACGATAGAACGATGAGATCGCCGGCCCGGTCGAAGACCAGGTTGACCGGATTGAGTGGGGCGTCGCTGACCACGATTGCGTTCTTCGACTCAGGCGACCAGCGATAAATGCGCTGCAATTGTGCGTCCACGAAGTAGAGCTGCCCTGCCGCGTCAATCGCGGCGCCTGAGATATTAAAGAAGCCGGTTGCCAGGCGCTCGACCTGCGCGCCTTTCTCGGTCAGGTTGGAGGGGAGACGGTCTGCGGTGATTGGCTGGTTGTCGGAAATGTTGAGCCAGGCGAATTCGCGGTCACGCACCTCGGCGCGGAGAGTCTGATCGACAATGGCGTTCTCAAAAGGCACTTTGTCAGAGCGCACCGCCTGACGGCAGTCCCCGGAGGCATCGCACAAAGCGATGGAGCTGTTCGCGTCCACATGCAGGTTGCGAAAGTGGATGTGGTTGGAGCCGGCTACCCGCACCGCGTAGGGAAATGGCTTTTCCATATGGGTTACGCGATAGCCGTGGTAATTGGCGATGGTGAGATTGCTGGAGCCGTCGATTTCGAGCGAAGACGCATTCTGGCTTTCGCCGCTCTCTTCTTCCGTCTGCAATGCGTAGAGCTGCCAGTTGGATACATGGCTGAACTTGAATTCCGCGCGCACGTGGTGTTCGCTTGAGACCTCATACACGAAACCTGGAATGGCGGTGTTTGAGACCACAAAGCCGGCCTGAGCGAAGGTGTCGGGAGTCCAGATATTGGCGAAGGTGCCACCGCCGCCATCGATCCAGAGGCTGGGATATTGCGAGTCCCAGGGACGGTGTGGGTTGGGGTCGGCGGAATGGGTGGCGTTGTAGGGATTGAGACGAGTGCCATCGGGGGCGTTGGTACCGTGGCCGCCCAGAAAGCGGACATCGTCCACCAACGAGTTCTTGCCCGCGTGCCATAGCAGGCCGATCGCCCGGGGGTTGAAGCCGCCGGTAAAGATGCCCAGGCCGGTGACGATGTTGACTCCTCCGGCGGGCGCGAGCAGCAGCGGCTTGGGTGCATCAGGGCCTGCAAACCCGGGTGTTTCGTCGGCCAGATCGAATTGGGTGGTGCTTGGATGTAGACCGATGAGAACAGTATCGGGACCAAGCGTAAGCGTGTCATGAAGCAGATAGCGCCCGCTGGGAAGATAGAGCACAGGGTGCTGGTTGATCGCATTTTGCAGGGCAACCGTATCATCCGTAACCCCGTCGCCTTTCACGCCGAGGGTGTGAATGTTGACCCAGATGGCCGGGTCAGGCAACGCGGCAATCGCGGGCGATGAGGTGGTTGGCAGAGCGGGGATGGGCGAAGCTTCAAAACGCGTCTGGAATGAGGCCAGGGCACCCGGATAAGCAAGACTGAGTCCGTGGGAGAAGACGCTGACCTGATACGTATCGGCCAGTTGTCGAAATTCCCGGCCGGTTTCACGCAGCTTGGCGAATATCGGCACGTGCTTGCAGAGCACATTCTCAAAATTGACCTCTGTCATGCGGCTGGCATCGTTGCTAATGATGACCGCAGGGCCGGTGATGTTCTCCAAGTGTGTGTCTTTGATCCACAACTGATCAGAGTAGTGGGGATCGATGGATACCGCGGTAGGCAGGTTGCGGAACTCATCATGGACCAGGGTAAGGCCGGCTTCGTTTTCGCGGATCGCGGCTTCCCTCTGGCCGTCAAAGGTGGAGTCGATCAGCGTGAACTGCCAGGCGGGTGAGGGCTTGCGCGCCAGGATACCGTACTGGCCACCGTGAAAGTGAAGATCCTCGGCCTCGTTCGCGACCTCATGCAATCCCGCGAGCCCGGAGCCTATGGAAAAGTCTATGTGGCTGAGAAAGGAGTGCTGGGCGGAGTGAAAGCGAATGGCGACCGCCCCGGAGTTGCCCGGGCCGATTTCGAAATCAACGTTGCTGATAGCCGAATAGAAGGTGCCGGGGTTGGCATCGGGAACGTTGCGGATGGGTGGCACGGTTCCACGCGGGGTGGGCGGAGGATGATATGGCGAGTCCCCGGCCAGGGGCCTCGCGCCCGAGAAAAAGAACATGTAGGCGATGCCGTCCTGATAGCCCGGGGTGTTTTCTCCCAGTACGAAGACCGGCCGCTGGGGGCCATAGCCGATCAGGCGTATGCCAGGCCAAAGATAAATGGTGCGACTGACGCGGTAGCGGCCTTGCGGGATGAAAACGATGCCTTCGCCTCTTGTCGATTGAAGCTTGTCGATTGCTGCCTGAACGGCTTCGCTGTCGTCCTGCTGGCCGTCGCCGTGGACGTGGAACTCCTGTGGGGTTAGATACACCGCCCCCGGGTCATCGAGCCGTGTGGGATAGATTGACGCGGCGAAGGTCGATGTCGTCAGCGAGGCGAAAAGCAGGAACAAAAGCGTTTTCATCGGCTGTGTCTAACTTATCTCAAGATGCCTGGTATATCTGCTGACTTGGATGGGATATTCTTCTCTTTCTGCGCCAGGGGAGACGTGGTGGACACGGAGTAGAAACCAGAGGGGGTAACGTAACCATGCCAGATATTTTTCCAACGAAATTCAATCGCCGTGGTGTGCTGAAGACCTCGATGGCCGCGGTGGCTGGCGGTCTTCTGAGCCGTTACAGCCTGGAGAAGGCCGCGGCTGAAACGCAACCGGCGATCAAGAATGTCAATACGGCTTCCAGCCCGTCGACGCTGAAGATTACCGACATGCGGTACGCAATCATCGTCAAGCCCGGTCCCAGCCCGTGCCCGGTCATCCGTATCGACACCAACCAGGGCGTGTATGGATTGGGAGAAGTACGCGATGTGGGCGGATACCAATATGCGATGGTGCTGAAGAACCGCATGGTGGGCGAGAACCCGCTCAAGATCGATTTCCTGTTTCAGAAGATCCAGCAGTTTGGCGGTGTTTCCCGCCAGGCGGGCGGGGTTTGCGCAATCGAGATGGCGCTGTGGGATATTGCAGGCAAGGTTTACAACTGCCCGGTGTACCAGATGCTGGGTGGGCAATGGCGAGATAAGATCCGCATTTACGCCGATACGACCGAGTCGGACGACCCGAAAGAATACGGCAGGCGAGCCAAGGAACGCAAAGCGATGGGGCTCACCTGGATGAAGATGGACCTGGGCATCAATGTGCTCGAAGGAATGCCGGGAATGGTGATGGAGCCGGCGGGTCAGAGCAAGTGGGAACTGCGCAACCAGCCGCATCCGTTCATGGCGACGGAAGTGACCGATAAGGGTATCGACCGGCTGTGCGAGTATGTGGCGGCAGTACGCGAGAACATCGGCTATGACATGCCGTTGTCCATGGATCACCTGGGGCATATCGGCGTGAAGTCAGTGATTCGCCTGGGCAAGGCGTATGAGAAGTTCAACCTGGAATGGATCGAAGATGTTATTCCGTGGCAATACACCGATCTGTTGAAAGAGATCACGGATGCCAGCCCCACGCCGACGATTACCGGCGAGGACATCTACGAAATCTCGGACTTCGAGAAGCTTTGCAGCGTGCACGCGGTGGACAAGATCCACCCTGATCTTGCGACCTCAGGCGGTATTCTGCGAACGCATAAGATTGGCGACATGGCTTTCGGCTATGGTGTTCCGATGGCGATGCATTTTGCGGGCACACCGGTCAGTTGCATGGCGAATGTGCACTGCGCGGCCGCGACACGCAACTTCCTGGCGCTCGAGAACCACTCCCTCGATGTGCCCTGGTGGCAGGATCTGGTCAATGGACCGGAAAAGCCAATGATCCAGGAGGGCTACATCCGGGTTCCGGATACTCCGGGGTTGGGAGTGACGCTGAACGATGAGGTCTGCAAGCAGCACTTGAAGCCGGGGACGGGATACTTCGAGCCGACGCCAATGTGGGATGATGTGCAGTCTGTCGACGACGCGATTTTCAGCTAACGCGTCTTCTCTGGTCACCTTCTAAATAGGGCGATTACCCCGCTTTTCTCATGTTTATTTCACACCGTCCTCTGGACGGTCCTAATCTTTGGGATGCGCCTATTCGTCGGTCACGCAGCCGAGCGACGCGCTTTTGACACTGCGGATGTACTTGGCCAGGGTGCCGCGTTCTGCTTTGTAAGGCGGCATGCTCCACTTCTCGCGGCGGCCTCGAAGCTCTGCATCCGAGAGCGCTACGGAAAGCTCATTCTTTTCGGCATCGATGGTAATGACGTCGCCTGTCTTTACCAGGGCGATGGGGCCGCCCTCCTGGGCCTCGGGCGTGATGTGGCCGACGATAAATCCGTGAGAGCCCCCCGAGAAGCGCCCGTCCGTAATCAAGGCCACATCCTTACCCAGCCCCGCACCCATGATCGCCGAGGTGGGGGTCAACATTTCCGGCATACCCGGGCCCCCTTTCGGGCCTTCGTAGCGGATGACGAGCACCTGACCTTTGCCAATCTTGCCTTCCTCGAGCGCTTTCAGCATCAGCTCTTCGGAGTCGAAAACATTCGCCGGACCGGAGAATCTGAGCCCTTCCTTACCTGTGATCTTCGCCACCGCGCCTTCCGGCGCCAGGTTCCCTTTGAGGATCTGCAGATGACTGCTCGCTTTGAGCGGATTCGAAACCGGCCGCACAATCTCTTGTCCTGGTCGCAAGCCCGGCAGATCTTTCACATTTTCTGCGAGTGTCTTTCCGGTGACGGTAACGCAATCTCCTTGCAGCAATCCTTCTTGGAGCAACATCTTCAGAACCGCGGGCAAGCCGCCGACGGATTGCAGGTCTTCCATAACATACGATCCGCTGGGCTTGAAATCCGTCAGCAGCGGGGTCTTGTCGCTAACCTTTTGAAAGTCATCGATGGTCAGCGGCACGTTGACCGATCTAGCCATGGCGATCAAATGGAGTACTGCATTGGTGGAACCACCCAAAGCTGCAACCACGACCATTGCATTTTCGAAAGCAGCGGGGGTCATGATGTCGCGCGGTTTCAAATCGAGCTCCAGGAGATTGAGGATGGCCGCACCGGCGCGAAAACACTCGTCGAGTTTGCCCGGGTCTTCCGCCGGCGTGGATGAGCTGTAGGGTAAGCTCATGCCCAGGGTTTCAATCGCCGAGGCCATGGTGTTGGCGGTGTACATCCCTCCGCATGCGCCTGCTCCCGGACAGGCATGACGGACGATGGCCTGGCGCTGCTGATCGGTAATCGAATGAGCGAGGAATTGGCCGTAGCTTTGAAAGGCGGAGATGATGTCAAGCTTCTGCCCGTTCCAGTGGCCGGCGCGTATCGTGCCCCCATAGACCATCAGGCTGGGACGGTTGAGGCGACCCATGGCGATCAGACATCCCGGCATATTCTTGTCACAACCGGGAATGGAGACATTGGCGTCATACCACTGGGCACCCATTACGGTTTCAATCGAGTCCGCAATCAGGTCACGCGATTGCAAAGAGAAGCTCATGCCATCGGTGCCCATCGAGATACCGTCGCTGACCCCGATGGTGTTGAAGCGCAGGCCGACCATGCCGGCGGCGGTCACGCCTTCTTTCACCTTCTCGGCCAGATGGAGAAGATGCATGTTACAGGAATTGCCTTCATACCAAACGCTGGAGATGCCGACCTGAGGCTTGGCCATATCCTGTTCGGTCAGTCCGCTCGCGTAGAGCATGGCCTGGGAAGCGCCCTGAGCCTTGGGCTGTGTAATCTGTGAGCTGTACTTGTTCAACGTTCTGGTCATAAAGACCAGTGTATCTTTTCGCGTGGGAGCGTTCTTATGTCTTCAGCGGCCTGGTGGCAATACGGCATTCTTTACGAGGTTTATCCGCGGTCCTTCCAGGACTCGAACGGCGATGGGATCGGCGACCTTCGAGGCGTCCTCGAGCGGCTGGATTACCTGCTGAGCCTGGGCATCGAGGCGGTATGGATCGCGCCTTTTTATCCCTCACCCATGGCCGACTTCGGCTACGATATTGCGGATTATTGCAACGTCGACCCTATTTTCGGCACCCTGGGCGAGTTCGACCAACTGTTGGGGGCCATTCATGAGCGCGGTCTCAAGCTGATTCTCGATTTTGTGCCCAACCACACCTCTGACCAGCATCCCTGGTTCCTGGAGAGCCGCTCCTCGCTTACCAATCCGAAACGCGACTGGTACCTGTGGCATGATCCGGCTCCGGATGGCGAGCCGCCCAACAATTGGATGAGCAATTTCGGCGGCTCCGCCTGGACTAAGGACGGCAGCCAGTACTACTACCATTCCTTCCTCAAGCAGCAGCCGGATGTGAATTGGCGCAATCCTGATGTGCGGGAAGCCATGCTGAACGTGCTTCGCTTCTGGCTGGACCGGGGCGTCGACGGATTTCGTGTGGACGTGATGTGGATGATGATCAAGGACGATCAGTATCGGAATAATCCGATCAATCCGGCGAGCTTCTCGGATAGCCCTGCGTCGGTGCGGCTGCTGCCGGTGTACAACACCAATCGGCCGGAAGTGCATGCAATTGTTGCTGACATGCGCACGGTACTCGATTCCTATGACGACCGATTGCTGATCGGAGAGACGTATCTGCCGTTCGATCAGCTGGCGACCTATTATGGTCAAGATCTGAGAGGGGCGCAATTGCCCTTTAATTTTCACCTCATGATGTCCCCCTGGAACGCGAAGGCGATCGCCGGGGTTATTCAAGATTACGAGGCTTCGCTGCCTGTCGGGGCCTGGCCGAATTGGGTTATCGGTAATCACGATCAACCGCGTATTGCGACCAGGATTGGTCCCGCTCAGGCACGCACCGCAGCGATGCTGCTGCTTACTCTGCGAGGAACCCCGACGATGTATTACGGGGATGAGATTGGCATGACGAATGTTGCGATTCCCGCGGATGAGGTGCAGGATCCGGCAGAAAAGAACGAGCCCGGCAAGGGTATGGGACGCGACCCTGAACGCACGCCGATGCAGTGGGACAGCTCACCGCAGGCTGGGTTTACGGAAGGGGTTCCGTGGCTTCGTTTGGCCGCCGATCATGCGACGGTTAATGTGGCCACGCGCTCGGGTCAGAGTGACTCCATTCTCAGCCTGTATCGCAAGCTCATCGACCTGCGCCGCTCAAACGCGGCTTTGAACACCGGCGGGGTTGAGAATGTTGCCAGTGATGGCAACGTTCTTCGCTATGAGAGGTTCGATGGAGAGCAACGATTCGCGGTGCTGCTGAATTTGGGTGAAGACAAGGAAGAGGCGCCGATCGCGCCGGGCGAAATTGTTTGTTCGACCCACATGGACCGGTCCGGCGAAACGACTGCGGTTTCGCTGCGCCCGTTCGAAGGGGTCGTGGTCAGGGTTGGTTAGTCGCAAACGGTTTGAGAAGCAGCCACCAGGGCTAAAGCCCTCAATTTATATACCGCGCATTCCCGCGGGCTTGAAAACCCGCTCCCCCGGACTTAAAGTCCGGGGCTACACCGCCGTCCCTTCCTCTAGATTCCGCGGGCTTGAGTGACTATCCGAACGGTTAGAATGCGCTATGTCGAAATCTCGCAGAGAGTTCCTGACCCATGGTTCCCTTTCCCTGCTGGGGGTTGCTGTCACTTCGTGCGACCATGGACAGCAGAAAGCTGCAGAGCTCCCCCCGGGAACACCTCCCGCCTTTGCTACGGCACCTGCGGTTGGACCTGAGGTTTCCCCACTAAGCTTTGCTGAAGCGGAGAAGCTGGTCCAGGTAGAGTTGAGCGAAAGCGAGCGTAAACAGGCCGTTGCCAGCTGGCGCAACGGGATGGCGCCGCTGTACGAGAGGCGCGTCGGACCACGTAAGGTTGCGCTGGAACCAGGGTTAGCTCCCTGGTCCCACTGCGAAGCGGCTCTGCCCGGGCGGACGGCAGGCCCAGAGCGCAATCTGTTTGTGCGCAGCAAGATCGATCCCGGGCCGCTACCCAGTAACGATGTGGACATTGCCTTCGCACCGGTAACCCGGCTGTCGCGCTGGATTGAGAAGCGCCAGCTTACCTCCGAGCGGCTTACCAACATCTACTTGCAGCGCATTGAGCGATTCAATCCCACACTGTACTGCGTGATTACGCCAACGCGTGCATTGGCCATTGCGCAAGCGAAACAGGCCGACAAAGAGATCGCCGCTGGGCATTACCGTGGACCTCTGCACGGCGTTCCGTGGGGCGGTAAGGATTTGCTGGACACCGCCGGAATTCCCACCACCTACGGTGCTGAGCCTTTCAGGAATCGCGTGCCGATAGAGGATGCGGCCGTGGTGAAGCGTCTGAACCAGGCGGGCGCGGTGCTGATCGCCAAGCTGAGCATGGGCGCGCTGGCGCTGAACGATGTCTGGTTTGGCGGCCAGACCAAAAACCCATGGCTGCTGCAGGAAGGATCGTCAGGCTCAAGCGCCGGGCCTGGCTCCGCCACCGCCGCGGGGCTGGTAGGTTTCTCCATTGGCAGCGAAACCGGCGGAAGCATTGTGGGCCCTACCATGCGCTGCGGGATCACTGGCCTTCGGCCGACGTTCGGCAGGGTTCCGCGAACTGGGGCCATGACGCTCTGCTGGTCGCTCGATAAGCTGGGTCCGATGACGCGCAGTGTCGAGGATTCCTTGCTGGTGCTGGACGCCATCACTGGCCCGGATCCAGGGGATGTGTCGAGCGTTCCCAGCAAGCTGGACTACGATGCGGCCGCGAAGGTCGAGGGTCTGCGCGTAGGCTACTTTCGCAATTGGATGAAAGTAGCGCCGGCAACCGAGGTTGATCGTGCAGCGTTAGAAACGGTAAAGAAGCTGGGCATGATCCCTGTGGAAGTGTCCATCCCCGATTGGCCCTATGACTCGCTGCAGCTGATCCTGTTCGCGGAAGCTGCGGCGGCGTTCGAGGAGCTGACGCTCAGCCACGGCGTGGATCAACTGAAGATGCAGGTTCCGGACGCGTGGCCGAATACCTTTCGCCAGTCGCGCTTTCTTTCGGCGGTAGATTTTGTCCAGACCGATCGCTTCCGCCGCAAGGTTGCCAACGAGATGGGCCGCGTTTTCTCCCAGGTGGACCTGCTCCTGGTTCCCTCTCTGCGGGACGAGATGCTCACCATCACCAATGCTACGGGTCATCCCTCGCTGACGTTACGCGCGGGCTTTGTCGAAGTCTCTGAAGCGCGCAGCGACTGGGCGCCGGACCCGGCAAACCCACCGGCCAAATTCTCACCGCCCAAGCGGGTGCCTCATGGCGTCACCCTGATTGGCCAACTGTTCGACGAGGGTAGAATGGGCAGCGCTGCATTGGCGTTGGAACGCAGCTTTGGCGTGGCCGATCAGCGGCCCCCAGGATTCTGATGGAGGTTCTCGAATCGATTCGCGTGGTCGAAATGACCGAGGCTCTGGCTGGGCCCTACTGTGCCATGATGCTGGGAGACTTCGGCGCCGACGTCATCAAGGTCGAGCGCCGGCACACGGGAGACCAGTCGCGCAGCTGGGGTCCGCCGTTTGTGGGCCGGGAGTCGGCATATTTCCTGGCCACGAATCGCAACAAGCGTTCGCTCTCGCTTGACTACGATCAGCCGCCAGGGCCTGAGATTCTGCATCGCCTGCTGGCAACGGCTGATGTGTTCCTCATCAACCAGCGCAATCGGGCATCGCTCGAGCGGCGCGGGTTCGATGCGGAAACAATCTGCAAGCGCTATCCGCGGCTCATTTACTGCGCGATTTCCGGCTATGGACATTCGGGGCCGCGGTCGGGATTGCCGGGCTACGACATCATCGCCCAGGCGCAGGCGGGGATTATGAGTTTTACCGGAGAGCCAGAGGGAGAGCCGGTTCGCTATCCAGTCGCGATTGCGGATATGGCGTGCGGCCTCTACTCTGCCTTGGGAATTCTGGCCGCGTTGCTGGCGCGGGAGAAAACCGGGGCCGGTCAGGCTCTGGACATGGCGCTGTTCGATTCGCAGCTGAGTTTGCTGGTCAATGCGGGCAGCAATTACCTCAATGCGGGCGAATCTCCCGAGCGGTGGGGCAATGCGCATCCCAGCATTGTTCCTTACCAGGTGTTCCGCGGCGGAGACGGGCGGCATTTTGTCGCCGCCATTGGCACCGATGCGCTTTGGCAAAGATTTCTTCGGGTCATCGATGCGGTGGAGACGTTGGGGGCTGACCCACGTTTTCGCACCAACGCATTGCGTACTGAACATCGCCAAGTGCTGATTCCCGCGCTGTGTACCCTCTTTGAGGGCGCTCCGGCCGGCGAATGGCTTAGCCGCCTTACTGCGGAGGATATACCAGCTGCGGCGATTCAGACGGTTGGGGAGGCGTTGAACGATCCTCAGGCTTTGGCGCGAGGGCTGGTGGTGGAGATCAAGCATCCCACGCTTGACGTTGTGCGCAGTATCGCCAACCCGGTGCGGTTTTCGGGCACTCCCGTGTTGTACCGCCTGCCCCCGCCGTTACTGGGCGAACACAGCGTTGAGATTTTGCAGAGTCTGGAGTATTCCAGCGAGCAGATCGCTGCTGCGGTGATTACGCAAGCCATCTGAATGATCGCAGTGTCGTCCCCGGGCAAATGAGTATAGTTTTTAGTCATGGCTCTTTCGGGCGCGTTCGCTTATTTCGCGGAGTTGTTGCACGATCCGGTGTCAAGAAGAGGATGAGGCATGGGCATGGAGGTTACAGATCGCGATGTTCTGCTGGTGATCGACGTACAGAATGACTTCTGCGACGGGGGTGCCCTTCCTGTACCGGGCGGACAGGAGGTAGTGCCGGTAATCCATCGTATCGCCCGCGCCTTTGGCCATGCGGTTCTGACCCAGGATTGGCACCCACAGGACCATCACTCCTTCGCTTCGAATCATCCCGGACGAGCTCCGTTTGAAACCATCCAGACCAGCCATGGCCACCAGGTGCTGTGGCCTGACCATTGCGTGCAAGGAAGCCTGGGCGCGGCGTTTCACTCTCATCTTCAGTTGGACAATACAGAGCTGATTCTGCGCAAAGGCTTTCGGAACACGATCGACTCCTATTCTGCTTTTAACGAAAATGATCACCTGACGCGTACCGGTCTCACCGGCTATTTGCGCGAGCGCGGACTGGGACGCATCTTTCTCACCGGCCTGGCCTACGACTACTGCGTGCGTTACTCCGCCGTCGACAGCATGCGGGCCGGCTTCGAAACCTACGTGGTGGAGGATGCCTGCAGAGCGATTGGCCTGGGAGATTCCATTGCCGCTACCAATCACGCATTCCGCGAAGCGGGCGTGCGCCGGATCACCAGCGCGATGCTGGAGCCGGCTTGATCCAGACCTGCTTGATGCAGAGCTGCTGCCTCAGCCTTTTTCTGCTGCTATCAATGCCGGGGCAGGCACAGGATAGCAACGTGGTTCCCGGGCCCGGGGAAAGCCCACAGATCCCAGGCCCACAATGCCATTTTGTCTCCGACTGGAATACCAGCCGGGCGTCGGTCTGCACTCCAGCAGAAACGGCCGCGTGGCTGGCGGATATCCAACATTGGCGAGCGGAAGAGCGCTTGCGCATGGGTTACGAGGCAAGCCAGTATGAGCGGCCGGAGCTGCAGTGGACGCAGACCAGCTTTATCCAGCCGCAGATGATGGTTCACGATCGCTATTTCTACGATCGGGTAGAAGCAAAATACACCGTCGACCGCTATCTGGACGATGTCGATACTCGCTACGGAGGCATCGACAGCGTACTGCTCTGGCACACCTATCCCAACCTGGGAATCGATAGCCGCAATCAGTTCGACCTGTTTCGCGATCTTCCCGGTGGAGTCCCCGCGGTACGGGCGATGATCGAAAGGTTTCATCAGCGCGGAGTGCGAGTGTTGTTCCCGGTGATGATGTGGGACCAGGGAACGCGCGATGAGGGCGTGAGCGGCCAGGTGGCGACCGCAAAGGAATTGGCGGGCGTTGGAGCCGACGGCATCAACGGCGACACCATGTTCGGTATCACCCGTGGGTTTCGCGTTGCGTCGGACCAGACCGGGCATCCGCTTGCGCTCGAACCGGAACTGGGCCCCATCAGCGATGAAATGCTGATCTATAACAACCTGAGCTGGGGAGAGGGTTGGAAGCACGAGTTTCTGCCGCCCGTGAGCCGTGACAAGTGGCTGGAAACTCGCCACATGGTGAACATCGTCAATCGCTGGGCTCACGATCGCAACGACGATTTGCAGCAGGCGTTCTTCAATGGCGTCGGCTATGTTTCCTGGGAAAACATCTGGGGTATATGGAATGGAATCACCCTCAGGGACGGCGAGGCATTACGCCGCCTGGCTGCGATCGAACGCACTCTCGGTTCGCTGCTCAACAGCCCGGAATGGGAGCCTTATAGCAGTACTGAGAACTTCGGTGTGCTGGCCAGCAAGTGGCCTTCGGCGCACGCGGTCGCGTGGACGCTGATCAACCGTAACCACTACGCCGTCACCGGGCGTCAACTGATCACGACGGCTATGCCTGGTGCGCACTTTTATGACCTGTGGCATGGGGTGGAGCTGACTGCAGAGCCAATGGGGTCCGCGGTCGAGCTTTCTTTTGCTCTGGAAGCCAATGGCTTTGGTGCGGTGCTGGAAACGGACGTTCCGTTATCTAAACCGCTGCAGGTAAGAACGAAGCCGCTCGCCGATTACGCTTCGGCTTGGGAGACTTTGCCTCAAACAATGACTACCATTGCTCCGGCAGTGAATGCCGGTCCGATGCCTGCGAGCATGCTTCTGATTCCTGCAGCGGACTTTGTCTTTCGCGTGGTGGGCATTGAGATTGAAGGCATGAACGATGAAGGTGTCGACGTTCAGTATTCCTGGGAGTCTTCTGCGCGCCGTTATCACGCGCAGAAGATGCACATCCCACAGTTCCGCATCGATCGCTATCCAGTAAGCAATGCGGAGTTTAGGGAATTTCTCTCGGCGACTTCTTATCACCCGGCGGATGATCATAATTTTCTTCGCGACTGGAAGGATGGCACCTTTCCGGCGGGCTGGGGTAAAAAACCGGTCACCTGGGTCTCGTTAGAAGATGCGCGCGCTTACGCCAAATGGGCGGGCAAGCGCCTGCCCCATGAATGGGAATGGCAATACGCCGCGCAGGGTCAGGACAACCATGCCTATCCCTGGGGTGATTGGTGGAATCCCGCCGCGGTGCCGGTAGCAGAAAAGGGACGACAGATGACGCCTCCGGATGATTCGGATGCCCATCCTGCCGGAGCCAGCCTCTTCGGGGTGATGGATCTGGTGGCGAACGTTTGGCAATGGACGGATGAGTATTGCGACGCGCATACCTGTGCAGCGATTTTGCGAGGAGGCAGCCGCTACCAGCCGCAGGGATCGCGTTGGTACTTTCCGCAAGCTTACCGGCTCTCGGAGCATGGGAAATATTTGCTGATGGCGCCGGCTTTGGACCGCGCCGCGACTGTGGGCTTCCGTTGTGTGCAGGATGTCCCGTGAAGCCCTCAGTGATTGTTCTTGCATTTAACTCTGTCGACACACTAGGAGCGACGCTGGCGCAGGCGCGGGAAATTTCTGACGATGTCCATGTCGTGGACTCGTTCAGCACAGATGACACCGTGGCGCTCAGCCGGCAACATGGTGCGCAAGTCGTCCAGCACGCTTTTGAAAACTATGGCGCGCAGAGAAACTGGGCAATCGACAACCTGACGCTCCGCTATCCGTGGCAACTGCACCTGGACGCCGACGAGCGGCTTACTCCTGAACTGATCGCGTCCATTCGTTCTTTGCCGGAGAATCCCGGCCAGTCCGGGTTTCTCATCGCCCGGCTGGTGCAGTTTCTAGGCCGGATTCTGCGCCATGGAGGCATGTCGCCTACCTGGCATCTGCGGTTGTTCCGCAATGGAGCCGGCCGCTGTGAGGAACGAAATTACGACCAGCACTTTTATCTCACCCAGGGTACCGAGGGTCAGCTTCAGGGCTACATGATCGACGAAATCCGCATGTCACTTTCGGAATGGACCGCCCGCCATAACCGCTGGTCCGATGCCGAAGTGCTGGAACAGACAGCCGCTGCGGATGGGGCGCGCATCCGGCCGCGGCTATGGGGAAATCCGCTCCAGCGCAAGCGCTACCTGCGCGGCCTCTACAACGACGCACCGCTGTTCGTTCGTCCCTTTGCCCTCTTCCTCTACCGCTACTTCCTTCGCCTGGGCTTCCTTGACGGATGCCCAGGCTTCATCTTTTGGACCCTGCAGACCTTCTGGTTCCGCTTCCTGATCGACGCCAAGCTGTTCGAGCAGCGAAAAAGCAAAAGCATTTAGAATGGCTCTACTATGCTTGAAGTCACAGTGATCATCGGCGGAGCACTCATCGCGTTCATCGCGATGATGTTGTGGACCAATAGCGGTCGATTGAAGAGCGAGAACGCCTCCGAAGAAGACTAACGTCCGTACCCTCGCTCGTATCCGCGGACGTAGGCTTCACGGTAGATATTTTTGTACTCGTCCCGCCTGATCTCCGGGTGGCCGTACTCCGGAGCATGTTTGTAAGCCCCGTCGTGGGTGGGGCGAAAGCTATGACCGATTGCGCGGTCGTGGCTGCCGTCGTTAAAGCCGTCCTGATAGCCCCAATGAGATGCATAACCAGCGGGATCGGTTTGGTAAGAAGTGTTGTAGCCTGACCCATATTGCGCCGAGGCGATCGCGGCTCCTCCGCTCAAGATCAGAAACGCAACTGCAGTGCGCCAAGTCGTGCTCATGGTCTTCCCTCCCACTACTATGCAGATAAAACGCAGCTCTGCCGGGAAGGTTGCCGGCATCTTTTTTCTGCGAGTGGGGTTTAGGAAACGACGGGAAGCTTGACAGTAAATTCGGTTTTGCCGGGCACGGAGTCGAGGTCGATTTGCCCGCCGAATTTGTCCAGTACGATGTGACGGACGATGTCCAGGCCGAGACCGGTGCCCTGACCGGTGGGCTTAGTGGTAAAGAAGGGCTCAAAAATCAGCTTTCTGTTTTCCTCCGGTATCCCGCCACCCTCATCCGCAATGGTAATGCAGACGTTTTCGCCTTCCACCCATGTCCGCACGGAGATGGTGCCCTTTTGCGGAGACGCGTCAATGGCGTTGTCCAGCAGATTCGTCCATACCTGGCTCAAGCCCACGCCACAAGTAGAGAGCGGCGGCACGGAAGAGGCGAAGAGCTTTTGCACCGTCAGCTCCTTTTGCCGGAACTTGTGCCCCAGGATGACGAGAGTGCTTTGAATGCTGTCGTGCACGTCGAGCTGATGACGCTGCGGCTTGTCTTCGTAAGCGTATTTCTTTACCGCGGAGACCAGGTCGGTCACCCTGGAAACGCTTTCTTCAATGGTCCCAACCAACTGCACACTGGAGATCAGCGCCTCCATCCAATTCAATGGATCGGATAGGGTGTTGCCGGGAAACTCATGCTGCGCGCACTCCAAGGTCTGGGCGTCAAAACCGATGGCGCACAGCGTGGCCGCCAGCTTCCAGGAATTTTCGATGCCGTGGGTTTCCAGCCAGGACGCCAATTCGTCTTCCGCGTCGGCCTGATCAAGAGAACTCATCGCATTTGGCTTGATCGGTTTCAGCGCCTGCTCCTGCAGAATCCTTAGGCAGTCGCTCTGCCCCTGGGTCATTACGCCATCGGAACACAGGCGCAGGCTTATCTGTTGCAGACGGCTCAGGTTCTCTCGCATTTGGGAGGCAGCGCGCCGTGCCGCTGCTCCGGGATTGTTCAGCTCGTGCATCAGGCCGGCGGCCATGGTACCCAGCGAAATCAGCTTTTCCCGGTGCAATTCCTGGGACTGGAACTGCTGCAGCCGGCGCGCCATGTTCCCCAATACACCGGAACGCACGTCAGGGCAAGTAAACATGAGCTTCCAGAAAAGCTCTTCCCTCAGGTACACCACCGAGCAAGCTTTGAGCACGGTAACCACTACTTCCGTGTCTTTCCCTGCCAGCAAAGGAACCTCTCCAGAAGTCTCGCCTGCGCTCAGAGTGCCAATGAGCATAAGCTCCCCGTCCTTCATGATCTTTTGCAGGCGAAGCTCGCCCTCGAGCACAATCCAAAAGCCACGGCGGGCATGGCATATGTCGTAAAAATCGGCGCCAGCTTCGGCATGAATCAATTCGACCGTGCCCAAGCGGCCGAGATCTTCGATTGGTACGCCGGCAAATACGGGCACCTGCTGTAGTTGAGCGGCAAGGCTAGCCGCTTCCACTTGCTCTACTTTCGAACTTTGCTGAACATCCGTCATAGATTTTAGAACTGCGCCAGGTACTGATGGATAAATTGGACCGAAATCGACCCTTCCCCAACCGCGGAGGCCACCCGCTTAATCGAACCGTGGCGCACATCTCCGGCGACAAATATACCGGGAACGCTGGTCTCCAGGAGATACGGGTCTCGTTTCTGGTTCCAGCTTTTCACCACTTTCCCGTCCACTTTCAGGTCGGGGCCAGAGAGCAGAAATCCGTTTGTGTCCCGCATAATCGTGTCCGGCAGCCAATCCGTATTCGGCGCCGCGCCGATGAAAATAAACAGGCCACTCGCCGGTACTGTCTCCTCTCCGCCCTCAGGCCCGCACAATTTCAAGCAAGACAAGCGGGTTTCCCCCAAGGCCTCCACTACCTGGCAACAAGCCTTGACCTCTATATTCGATGTGGCGGCAATCTGATCGATTAAGTATTTCGACATGCTGTTTTTGAGGGACTCCCCTCTGACCAGCATGGTTACCTGTTTGGCGTACTTGGAGAAATACATGGCCGCCTGGCCGGCTGAGTTGGCTCCGCCGACGATGAAGACATGTTCGTCGACGCAGGCCCTGGCTTCGGTCATGGCGGCCCCATAATAGACCCCGGCCCCGGTGAGCCGCTCGACCCCTGGGGTGTTCAAACGCCGGTAATAGACACCCACGGCGATCAGGCATGCGTGACAGGAAACTTCCCGGCCATCGGACAATTGCACGATGTTGTAGTTGTTCTCGGTGCGGATCCCGGTCGCCTTCTGGGTGAGCATTTCCGCCCCAAAACGGGTGGCCTGGATGAGGGCACGCTCGGCCAGCTGCTGGCCACTCAGGCCTTCGGGAAAGCCGAGGTAATTCTCGATCCTGGAACTCGAACCCGCCTGTCCTCCCGGGGCTTCGTCTTCGATCACCAAGGTGCGCAGCCCCTCCGACGCGCCATAGACCGCCGCTGCCAAGCCAGCCAAGCCAGCTCCGACGATCACCAGGTCATAGAATTCTTTAGCGGCCTGAGTGCGCAAGCCAATCTTGCCGGCCAGTTCCATTTGGCCGGGTTGCACCAGGAAGGAGCCATCCCCAAAAAGGACCACCGGTAGCTTACGGTCATCCAACTTGAAACGGGTCAGCAAATCCACGCCCTCCGCGCTTTGCTCCGGGTCAAGCCAGACGTAGGGGACTCGATTGCGGGAAAGGAACTCCCGTACCTGGTGGTCGCGCAGGGTGTAGCGGGGCCCCACCACGCGTATGCCTTCGAAGGGAGGCTTGTAATTCTCCTTCCAGGTCTCCAGCAGATCGTTGAGGACGGGGTAGAGGCGTTCTTCCGGCGGATCCCATGGCTTGGTCAGGTAGTAGTTGATCTTGGCCGTGTTGATGGCCTGGATGGCGGCCTCGGTGTCGGCATATGCGGTCAATAAGGCACGCTTTGCGTCGGGATAAATTTCCATCGCCTTGCCCAGGAATTCCACCCCGGACATTCCCGGCATGCGCTGGTCGGAGACAAAAAGGGCGACGGTGTCGCCGCGCTTCTTGAGTTGGTCGCAAGTGTCGAGTGCCGCCTGGCCGGAAGCCGCTCGCTGGATGCGGTAGTTCGCACCATATTGGCGGCGTAAATCCTGAACCACCATCTCGAGCACACTGACATCGTCGTCTACTGCGAGGATAACTGGCTTGCCCATGCTTCTTTAGTGTATTGCCTGGGGATTACCTTCGTCGCGTTCGCACCACTTTCGCTACACCCAAATCCAGTCGCGACAGCAACTTGAGAGCGCCATCCTGCCACTTTCGTGGGGTTTCATTTCCTGCTCAAGCCGCTAGGCTTGAGTTCACCAACACCTCATCGCTCTCGGCAAAAAAAGCGGAGAGAAACGTACCAGAGGTGTCGCAAAACAAAACAGTTTAGATCGAGTCGAGGCCGGTGGTCGATAGCGTGATTACGCGGCCGGTAAAGATTGCGAATCGAAGCGACACGAGGCACAAGGCAGCACGATGAATAAAATTATCCTGGCTGACAACCAAGCAATCTTTCGCGCCGGCATTGCCAAGGTCCTGGCGAGCGAAGAAGACTTCCGCGTTGCCGCACAGTGTGCGGACCTGGAACGTCTGCTGCTCTCCGTCGATGCGTATCGCTCGTCTATTGTGCTATTTGCCTCTGCGTTGCGGCCCGAATATCAGGACCTGATGTCACATGTGAAAGCCGCCGGCAGCCGGGCGGTGGTGATCGCAGAGAATGGCGAGCCGGCCCAGATTTTTACCGCCCACGACATCCGGGGCGTGGTTTACCGCAATACTACTGGCCAGGCACTGGTGGAGTGCGTGCACCGGGTCATCAAGGGCTTTTCTTCCATCCAGCGGCCGGCTGAGGCGATTGGGTCGGAGGAAGAAGATTCCGTCGGGGCGCGGGTTCGCGACCGCCTTACCCCGAAAGAAATGAAGATCGTCGCCCTGATTGTGCAGGGCTGCAAGAACAAGGAAATTGCTCTTCGTCTGGGCACTACGGAGCAGGTGATCAAGAACTATCTGCGCAGTGTTTATGACAAGACGGGGGTTTCCGATCGGCTGGAGCTTGCTCTGTTTACCATCCATCACCGGATTTTGGCCGCAGCTGCCGCAGAAGCGGGCAACTCGGTCCAGATGCGCACTGCTTAACCGCTTTTTCTCGCGCTCAAGAACGCAATATTGGGGGGGGTGGCCCAGGTCTCGCTTTTGAGACCTGGGTTCTCCTCGCCAATGGGTCCTAGCCGGAGCCCAGGGGTGGGCTGGTTGCTGTGTTACTGTTGCGATAGACCAGGAAAATGCCGCAACAGTCGAACCTGTTTTCGTCCACTCCTCCCAGCGGTTCGACCGTGCAAGATCGGCCATCCGCGCCACAACGGCCTTCCCGGCTGCCGTTGTGGCTTCGACGAGTGGAGCTGTATCTCTATGTCATCATTCGCATCTACATCGGGGTGATTGTGCTCGTACTTCCCTGGTACGCGCCGCTGTGGGCGGATAATCAACTCCTTAACCACTTCCCGCGACTGGCCACGTTTCTGATGTACGGCGCTGTACGCGGGATGGTCTCCGGTCTCGGGCTGCTGAATCTTTGGATCGCGATTGTCGAGGCCGTGCACTTCCGCAGATCCACTTCCTGAAAGCATGCCGCAGAAACCCGGAAACCCGCCCCACCTGCACCGCGCTCCACTCTCCTACCAGAACCCTGCGTTCATCAACAGCCCGGACGGCCGTCTGGTGCGCATCATCTCTGAATATTCAGAACCGCTGGCGCGGTTCCGGCGGGAGCGCATTCAGGACACGATCGTGTTTTTTGGTTCGGCGCGGTTCCGCAATCACGAGGACGCCAGCCAGGAACTCGAACTGCTGGACAAGCCCGGCTCCGCCACTCCAGCGCCGGACGAAGAGCAACCGGCCACCGATGAAGAGATCGCTCAAGGGACAGCAACCGATCTGCAGCGCCGCCGCGCCGAGGCGGGGGTGGAAATGGCCCGCTACTACGAAGACGCCCGCCAGCTCGCCTCCATGGTGACCAAGTGGTCGCAAACGCTGAAGGGGCGGCGGCACCGGTTCGTGGTCACTTCCGGCGGCGGTCCCGGGATCATGGAAGCGGCCAACCGGGGCGCTTACGAGGCCGGCGGTAAGACCATCGGGCTCAACATCCGCTTGCCTTTCGAACAGGCTCCCAACCCCTACATCACCCCTTCTCTGAACTTTGAGTTCCACTATTTCTTCATGCGCAAGTATTGGTTTGCCTATCTGGCCAAGGCGCTGGTTGTTTTCCCGGGCGGATTTGGCACGCTGGACGAGATGTTCGAATTGCTCACGCTGGTGCAAACCGAGAAGCTGGCGAAGAAGATCAGCATCGTGGTCTACGGCTCGGCGTACTGGAACAGCATCCTGAACCTTGATGTGTTGGTGGACAAAGGGGCAATTTCCGCTCAGGACCGGGCGCTTTTTCAGATGGCCGATACCCCGCAAGAGGCCTTCGAAATTCTCAAAAACGACCTGACCCGGTATCACCTGGAACCGGAAGCGCGCCGCCAGGCGCCACCGAACGTGGAAGAGGAACCCCTGCTTAACCCGGATATTACCGGCACGCGATAGCTGCAGCAGCCGGGTTACAGATCCATTGCTTCACCGCCCTCAGGGGCTTCTAAAGAGGCTGCGGGAGAAGCAGCAGGTCCCGCTAAGAGGTGTTACTCAGGCTGGTTCGGAGCGAATTTAGACATAGATTCGCGTGCCAGTAACTCGTTGTTCATGGTTTGCACTAGATACTGGGCATACGAGAGCGACCACACAGGTGCTGTGTGGCAGCAAGGGCCAAGGTGGGTTGCTCCAGGTTAGGAGGAAGAGATGACAGGTTCCCGTATCTCGTATCTCTGGAATAACCAGCGCGCCGCCCAAGGGTTCGCTTCCGGGGTCTCGCTTCACAGCCATACAAACCGGTCCAAGGAAACGCTCGACTTCATCGTAAAACTAGCCAACGAGTACCGCTGCTTCTCAGGCATCATGGCTCGGGAAGAAGCGCGCTGCCGGCGAAACCATCGTCTGCAGGTCAACTACGCCAAGAGCTATTGGACACCGCCGCTAACACCCCGGCTGGCATTCGATCTGGAGAGCCGACAGATCGCGGAATCGCTGCAGGTGCAGCCGCTGGTGTCGATCACCGATCACGATGATATCCAGGCGCCGATGCTGCTGCGGACCGTTGCCAGCGCCCGCCACATCCCTGTTTCTGTGGAGTGGACGACGCCCTTCGGCAGGGATCAGGCCTTCCATCTCGGCATCCACAACCTGCCCAGCGCGACGGGTGCGGAGTGGATGCGGCAGTTTGCAACCTTCACCGCGAATCCCAGCGATTCGCGATTGACGGAGATGCTCTCGGCGTTGCATGAGCTTCCCAACGTCCTGATCGTCTTCAATCACCCGCTATGGGACCTGTACAAGATTGGCCGGGACCTGCACCAACAGAGGGTGGAAGAGTTCCTGACCCAGAACAGCCGTTCGATTCACGCCGTGGAATTGAATGGACTGCGCAACTGGGAGGAGAATCGCCAGGTGAAGCGGCTTGCGGCTCGGTGGAACAAGTTGCTGATCTCCGGCGGTGACCGGCACGGCCTGGAACCGAATGCCAACGTCAACCTGACGGAAGCGACCAGCTTTAATGAGTTCGTGGATGAGATCCGGCGGGAGAATCGCAGCCATGTACTCTTTATGCCGCAATACGCAGAGCCCTGGAAGCATCGCATCATGAAGTCCACCCTGGACGCGATTCGAGACTACCCTGACTTTCCTGAGGGTTCGCGTCGTTGGGATGAGCGGGTCTATCACCCGGACCCTAACGGAGTGGATCGCCCGATCAGTGAGCTGTGGCCTGACGGCCAGGCTCCGGCCTACATGCGCATGATCATCAGTTTCGTCAGGATGCTGGGCAGCCATCCTGTTAGCCACGGTTTGCGCTTTGCCTGGAACGAATCGCATGAACTGCAATTCGCACTGGGCGAGCAGGAAGCGTTCTAAGGCAGTTGACACTTCTTGCGTCGGACCAGCGCGGATACACTTTGCCTATGCGCTCGGCACCCCCCAGGGTGGCTTACCTCCCTGACACGTTTTACGAGATCAACGGGGTGGCCCATACCAGCCGGCACTTTGAAGCCTTTGCGCAACGCAGGGGTTTGCCTTTTTTCTGTCTTCATCCGGGCAAAAGAGACAGCGCGATCCGCGAGCAGCAGCAGGGCGAGTTGACGACGCTCGATATCCCGCGCGGCAGCGCGATTTCGTTTCGCCTGGAAAAAGATCTTACGTTTGATGCAGCGTTTATGCGTCACAAGAAGTTCCTCGAAGACCATCTGCGTGCTTTCCGTCCCGACATTGTGCACATTACCGGGCCTAGCGAACCGGGCATTCTGGGAGCGTGGCTGGCAAAGAGTCTCAAGGTTCCGCTGGTTGCCTCCTGGCACACCAACCTGCATGAATATGCGGCGCAGCGTTCAGCGTGGTTGATGCATGTGCTTCCCGCCAGCCAACGGCCGGCGGCGGAAAAGAAAATCGAGGATGCCGCGTTGATGGCTTGTGCACGTTTTTACCGGCTGGCGGAAGTTCTCTTCGCACCCAATGTGGATTTATGCCGATTGCTCGAAAGATTCACCGGCCGCCACTGCGCGCTGATGCCTCGCGGCGTCGAAACGCTTTCCTTCTCGCCTGAGTATCGCGATCGCAATGGGACTGGAGAGGCATTCGTGCTCGGGTTTTGTGGCCGGCTTTCGATTGAGAAGAATGTCGCTTTGTTAGCGCGGGTTCGGACGGAATTGATCGAGCGGGGCATCACGAATTTTCGCTTCCTCATCATCGGGCATGGCAGGGAAGAGGGTTGGCTGCGGCAACACTTGCCTAACGCAGAGTTCACCGGCGTGCTGCGCGGAAAGGATCTTGCGCGCGCTTATGCCAATATGGATCTTTTTGTATTTCCCTCGCACACCGACACCTTTGGCAATGTTGTTCTGGAGGCGCTGGCGTCGGGTGTTCCGGCGATTGTTACTCCCGATGGCGGCCCACGCTACATTGTGAAGGATGGCGAGACGGGATGCATTGCGACCGATGATGGCTTTTCGGCTGCGGTTGCGAAGCTCATTCACGATCCGGCACTTCATGCGCAGATGAGCAGGGCAGCGCGGCTTTATGCGCAATCTGCATCTTGGGATGCGGTGTTTGAGGGCGTTTATAGCACCTACGATGAAGTGCTCGCCAGCCACGGCCGGTAAGGGTCTGTCTTTTCGTTGCGCGAGAACCAATGATCAGGTTTCGTTTCAAAGGAACTAAAAGCTGAGGAGGGCTTCGCCCATCTTTTTCGTCCCACGTACGCTGGTGCGAACGTGGGGCACCCGTTCAGAGTTGATTGAATGGAAGAGTGGATTACCAGGGACATTTCTTCAGAGTTGGTTGAGTGGAAGAGTGGATTACCAAGGACATTTCTTCAGAGTTGGTTGAGTGAAAGAGCCGATTACCAAGGACATTTCTTCAGAGTTGGTTGAGTGGAAGAGTGGATTACCAAGGACATTTCTTCAGAGTTGGTTGAGTGGAAGAGTGGATTAGCTGGACATTCGTTCAGAATTGGTCTGAGTGGAAGAGTGGATTACCAGGACACTTCTTCAGAGTTAGTGTGAGCGGATAGTGGATTACCAGGACACTTCATCCCCCTCCGGCTTTATTTCTTCATACGATCGAAGTCCAGACCGAAGTGAGGGTCTGAACGGGTGCCGTCGATTTTGAAGGGGACCTCGGTGCCGGCTCCGTTCTTCTGGAAGGCTTTGTCGAAGGGCATCAGCAGCACGCCTTTCCATCCACCTACCATCCGCGACACAGTGGCTTGCATATCGGCAGTTCCAGCGAAATTGAATTTAGCACCGTCAAGGGTGTAAATGCCGGCAACCTTGATGCTGGCTCCAGGAACGTCGTAGTGCAAATTCGACAAGTTCAAGCTCGCATCCGCCAGGTTGAAGTCGCCCCGCAACTGCGAATGCACGACTTCAAACTTCCCATCTCGTTCCTGCTCCGTGGCTAGCTCTACCTGCCCCTGACTTCTTAGACTAAGCTCGTCAATCCGATGCTGGATCTTATCGCTGCTGAAACGCCCATTGACGATGGCAAAATTGCCTTGCAGGCGCAGCTTGTGAGCCACATCCTGTGCACCCGGAGGCAGATCCAGTTTGGTATGGAGCTTGACGTTGCCCTCCATTACCGGCGGATCAGTGCGCACGCCCATACGCAGCAGGTCTTCTATCCGAGCCTGCTCCATATCGATGTCGAGGTAGACGTGGCGTCCTGGTTCTCCCTTCGCCCGCACCACATATCCTCGAGCGATCAGGGACGAATGCAGAAATTGTGCTTTGACCGGCTGCAGGTAGGTGTCGCCGTCGGTGCCATCCACAATGGCGTGGAACTCGGTATGCAACGGCACTTTGTGGCCGCTGATTTTCACCTGGAAGTCCGGGGTGTCGGTCTTGCCATCGACCACGATCCTGTCCAGCGTTCCCTGGTATGCGCCCTGTGAGGAGAGGATGCCGCCAATGCCCTTGATCGTGCCCAGGTCAGCATTATGGAAGCCATACGTGCCGCCGACCGCGGTTGCTCCAGGGCGGTTGGCATCCCACGGACCCCAAACGCCACGGGTCTCGATCTGGCCCAGTGGTTTGGGATTGGTGAGAATGGCGGTGAAGTTCATTGGTTTGCCCACACCTATGGAGCGCAGAGCAAGGCTCTGGATGACAAACCGCAGCGGCACCTTGCCTGGCTTATCCGTGCCCAACGTGAGGACGGTATTGGCGCAGTCCATCTCATCCACAGAGAGGGTGATGTTGGCCTGCGAAGGCTCTTTCGGCCCAATCAGCTCTTTTCGCTGGCTTCTGGGCGGCAGGTTGATGTGCAGCCCCTCCACCTCGACGTGGCCGATATGAAGAGGGGACCGCAGAAGGCTCGAATAGCCGGTGCGGAAGGCGAAATGCCGGACCGAGAAGGTTGGGGTGGGGGAGGCAACGTTGTAGGGATAGAGAGACAGGTCTTTGCCCGAGACCTCAAAGCCGCGGAGGAGAGAAACATCAAAGTCGCCCAACCCGACCCGGCTGTGGAAGCGTTCGGAGAGGCCTTGGAGCAGGCGTGCTTTCAGGATCGGCGCGGCACGGGAAATAAGGATTTCGAGCGCAGCTCCCGCAATCAGGACCACCACCAGGGCGCAAATCCCCACCCAAACCCACGCCCTATGCCCTCGCCGCACCACCCCGTCGCCTTTCTTCTAAGCCCGATGCTACACGTCCGGCTCGGGCCATGTACCATTCCACGGTGGAGGAAAGCTCATGAGGATGGTTCGACTCTTTACCCTCTTGCTGCTCCAGTTTGCCGGCCAGTGGATTTGGGCTCAAGCCCAGCCAGCACCGGCTCCAACCATCGATGCTTATATTCACCACGGATGGGACAGCCTCTCTCGATCGATGTCTGAGTGCCAGTCCCTGGTCGACCCCAAGGTCACCACTCCGCCGCTGCTGTACCTGCCCTATGGCGCGCCGACTCCTCCGCAACTGCAGCGGCTGCGTGCGCACTGCAAGGTGGAGATTGCCCACTTGCCCCACCGCATCGAGCATTTGGGGGACGTCAAGGAGTCGGAAATTTCCCGCCCCGGACTGCTCTATCTGCCCAACCGCTACGTGGTGCCTGGGGGCCGTTTCAACGAGATGTTTGGCTGGGACAGCTACTTCATCATCCTCGGGCTGTTGCAAGACGGCCGGGTGGAGCTGGCGAAAGGCATGGTGGAGAATTTCTTTTACGAAATTGAGAACTACGGGGCAGTGCTGAACGCCAACCGGACCTACTTTCTCACCCGCTCGCAGCCGCCCTTCCTGAGCTCCATGATTCGCGCCGTCTACGATGCGGCGATTGCCCGTGATCCGTCGCCGGCCAATAAGGCCCGGCAGAGGCAATGGATTGCTCGCGCTTACCCTTATGCCCGCCGCGATCACGATTTCTGGCTGAGCGACATCCACCGCGCGGGGGAAACCGGCCTGGCCCGATTTTTCGATATCGGTGAGGGCCCGGTGCCCGATATCGCTGACCATAGCGACTACTACATCGAGGTCATCCAATGGCTGGTTGCTCATCCTGAGGTCCACACCAACTACCTGATCCCCGCGCCCGAAAACCCGTCCCCAGCGGAATGGGCGGACCTCGCGAAGACCAGTTGCGACATGACCCATTCCGTGGTGTGCAAGTTGGCGTGGTCGGGTGGCTATCGACTTTCCCGCGACTTCTACAAAGGCGACCGCGCGGTGCGCGAGTCTGGTTTCGATATTTCTTTTCGCTTCGGACCGTTCAGTGGGTCGACGCATCACTACGCTGCTGTCTGCCTGAACAGCCTGCTTTACAAATACGAGCTGGACCTGGCTGACTTTGCCACCATGTTGCATCAGACGGCGCAAACTGCCCGATGGAAGCAAGAGGCGGAAACGCGCGGACAAGCCATCAACAAATATCTTTGGAACGCCGACAAAGGGATGTTTTTCGATTACGACTACACCACGGAGGAACAGTCCAGCTACGTGTACGCCACCATCTTTTACCCTCTGTGGGCGGGTATGGCAACCAAGGAACAGGCAACAGCCGTAGACAGCCACCTGGGGCTCTTGGATAAGCCCGGCGGCCTGACTTGCAGCACCTACGCGAGCGGCCTGCAGTGGGATTTACCCTTTGGATGGGCTCCTTTGAATTGGCTTGCGGTCGACGGCCTCAAGAAGAACGGCTTTATGGATGACGCACGCAAGATTTCAGAACAATTCACCAACACCATCCGCAAAAGCTTCGAAAAGGAAGGAACCATCCATGAGAAGTACAACGTGGAGACCGAATCGTCGAACGTGCAATTGATCGCCGGGTATCAGAACGTGATCGGCTTTGGCTGGACCAATGCCGCGTATGTTGAGATGGAGCACCTGCTGAATGGCCATTAAGCACGTGCTTGCTCCGACGGAACGTCGTGCTTTTGGGCAATCGCGGCGCAAGCAGGTGCGCCGTCAGGAGCAGAAGCGATGGAGTTCCGCCGACCGGCAGACTGATCCCATCGACGCCCTGGCCGTCTCAGCGGTTGGCCGGGTGCCGGCACTGCTGGCGCTCCGGTGGCAAAGGATGGCGGCATCCCCTTTTGGTTTTTTTCGGGGCGCAGCCGCGGTCATGGCTGCCGATCTTGCGGTGCTGCCCCATACCGGCATCTTTTGCCAGCTGTGCGGAGATGCCCATGTTCGCAACCTGGGCGCCTTCGCCGCGCCCGATGGGCGGCTGGTGTTCGACATCAATGACTTCGACGAAACCATCCGCGGGCCGTTTGAGTGGGACGTGAAGCGTCTGGCGACCAGTCTCATCCTGGCCGGCCGGGAGGCGGGGAGTAAGAACTCAATCTGTGGTGACGCAGCTGCGATTTTTCTTGAGGGCTACCGTCGAGCGATGCACGCGTTCGCCCGCATGACGGTCATGGACGTCGCCCACTTTCAGGTGCATCGGCTGCAGCGGATTGCCCCGGTTTCGCAGATTCTGCGTAAGGCCGAGCAGGCGACGCCGCAGTACAACGCATCGCGTTTGCTCGAACAACCGAAGGGATCGCCTCACCGGATCTTCGTCGAGCAGAAGCCTTTGCAATTCCGCTTATCGGGCGCCAAGTCACAAATGATCCTCGATTCGCTTAGCCAGTACCGTGCCAGTCTGTTGCCTGAGCGGCAACACTTCTTCGATCTGTACCGGCCGCTGGATGTTGCATTCCGGGTGGTGGGCACTGGGAGCGTGGGCCTGCGCGACTACATCGTTTTCCTGGAGGGTAACGGCAGCGACGATCCGCTTTTCCTGCAGATTAAGGAGGAGCCTGGCTCGGCGTATGCTCCTTATCTGGGCGAGATGGGCGCACCGCAACACCAGGGCCGGCGGGTGGTACAAGGACAACGCGCGATGCAGTTCCTCTCCGATCTGCTGTTGGGCTGGACCACGATCAACAATCGCCAATATCTGGTTCGCCAGCTCAATGACCACAAGGCGTCAATTGATATGCAGGATCTGAAGGGTGACGGACTGAAGCAATACGCAGAGATTTGCGGGGAGTTGCTGGCGCGGGGCCACGCGCGATCAGGGGATGCGGTTGCACTGGATGGTTATATTGGCACCTCGGACAGGTTTGTGGAGGCGATCGCAGATTTTGCCATCGACTATGCCGACCAGACAGAGCTGGACTATAAGACGTTTCTGCATTCGCGCTTCGCTCCACCGAGCGTGCGCAAGAAGCCGGTGAAGGCTGCCCCCAAGGCCGCTAAGGCAAAGAAGAAGGCGGCGCCGGCGATCAAGGAAGCCGCGCCTAGGATATAGCGAATCGACCCGGGTGCAACAGGACTGTCCGGGTGCCCCACGTTCGCCCCAGCGTACGTGGGACGAAAAGGATGGGAGAAGCCCTTCCATTGCGTTCAGGACGAGTGCGGCCATGAGCAGAAAGCAACGGAAACCAAACGAATTTATCCCACGTATCCCAGTTTCCTGTCGTGGTTCGTGGCGTTGAGCAGCTTCATGCGGCTTTCCTTAAGAGAAAGCCGCACACGCGGTTGTCGTTGACGCTGCGTAGTAGGAAATCTGGGCGACGCTGGTGCGAACCCGGGGCACCCGGACAGTTCTGCTACAGCGCTGTTGCACAGCTAATCTGCGACAATGAGAGCAGCGCCTCGGCGCTGCTTTTCTTATGCTTCAACTTTCTGCTGCCGGAAAACGGTTCGGTCCCCGCGTCTTGTTCGAGAATGCCGATTGGCTTATTACGCCCAATGAGCGCACCGCCCTGGTGGGCGCGAACGGCACCGGTAAGTCGACGCTGCTCAAGGTCTTAGCCGGTTCAGAATCGCTCGACTACGGTGCTCTGCAGCGCACGCGCGGCATGACGATCGGCTATTTGCCGCAGGAAGGTCTTGTCCTTAGCGGCCGAACTGTATTCGCCGAGTGCCTCTCGGTGTTCGCGGAGTTGCAAGGCATGGAGCTGGAGCTCGAAACCCTCTCCACCCATCTGGCTGAGTTTGACCCGGCAACCCCGGAATATGCCGCAGCCGCCGATCGCTTCTCTTATCTTGACTCCCATTTTCGCGCTCATGATGGCTATGCTCTCGACGCCCAGGTGGGCACGGTGCTGGGCGGCCTGGGCTTCAGCAAGCACGACTGGTCGCGGCAGACAGATGAGTTCTCAGGCGGATGGCAAATGCGCATCGCACTGGCCAAACTGCTGCTGCAACAACCCAGCCTGCTGCTGCTGGACGAGCCCACCAACCACCTTGACCTCGAAACCCGCAACTGGCTGGAGGGGTACCTGCGCAATTATCCCAACGGCTACATTCTCATCTCCCACGATCGCTACTTTCTCGACGTCACCGTGGACAAGACCATCGAGATATGGAACAAGGCGCTGCACGTTTACCACGGCAACTACGAGAAGTATCTGACCCAGAAAGAAGAACGCCGGGCGCAACTGGCGGCCGCGTACAAAAACCAGCGCGAGCATATTGAGCATCTGGAAGCCTTCATCAGCCGCTTTCGTTACCAGGCCACCAAGGCCAAGCAGGTACAGAGCCGCATCAAGGAGCTGGAAAAGATCGAGCGCATCGAGATCCCGGTTGAGGAGCAGGCGATCCACTTCACTTTCCCTCAACCTCAGGCTTCGGGCCGCACCGTGGTTGAGGTTTCTGGGTTAGCCAAAAACTACGGCCCTAAGCAGGTGCTTGAAGATGTGAGCTTCACCATTGAACGCGGGGACCGCATCGCGTTGGTCGGCGTCAATGGGGCAGGAAAATCGACCCTGATCCGCATGCTGTCGGTGATGGAACCGCCCTCGAGCGGCACTTTGCGCCTGGGCCACAACGTGACCGCGGAGTACTTTGCCCAGGATCAGTACAAGGTGCTGGACGGCGAAGCACGCATGCTGGACGACATCAGCAATACGGCGCCCCGCGTATCGACCACCGACCTGCGCAGCCTGCTGGGCTGCTTTCTCTTCTCCGGGGACGACGTCTTCAAACCGCTGGGCGTGCTCTCCGGAGGAGAGCGCAACCGCTACGCACTGGCTCGTATCCTGGTGAGCCCGGCAAATTTTCTGCTGCTGGATGAGCCCACCAATCATCTCGACCTGCGTGCCAAGGAGGTTCTGCTCGACGCCATCGCCCGTTTTAACGGAACGGTGGTGATGGTTTCGCACGACCGCTACTTTATCGACCGGCTGGCTACCCGCATTTTTGAAGTTGAGGGCGGGCATGTCCACGTTTATCCCGGCAACTACGAAGATTATCTGTACCGTAAGCAGGCGACGCAGGGGGGCGGCGGTTCAAATGGCGTGGTGGGAGTGCCGCAGGAGCCGGTAAAGGCAGCGCCTGACGCTGCTGCCGCCAAGGTGCGCCGCCTGAATCCCATCAAGCTGCGGCAGATGCAGGAGCGGTGCAGCTTTGTGGAAGAAGAGATTCCACGGTTGGAGAGTTCGATCACGGCGGGGGAAGAATCGCTCGGAGTGTATGAGAGCGCGCAGGAAACACAGCGCCTGACGCAGTCGCTGCAGAGCCTACGCGAGCGGCACGCCTCGCTGACGGCGGAATGGGAAGAGCTGGTGGTTCAACTGGAGCAGCAGGAGATTGAGTAAAGCCGGTTCGCGTTCTTCCGCATTCGCCGTTAGCTCGGGCATTCTGCTCAGCCGAGTCATTGGGCTGGTGCGGGAGCGGGTGTTTGCCCGTTATTTCGGCAACTCTGACGCTGCGGACGCGTTCCGCTCTGCTTTCCGCATTCCCAACTTCCTGCAAAATCTTTTCGGCGAAGGCGTTCTATCCGCCTCGTTTATCCCCGTGTACGCCCGCCTGCGAGCGGAAGAGCGGCCCGAGGAAGCCACGCGACTGGCGGAATCGATCTTCGCCATCCTTTTCTTCATTACTTCACTGCTGACACTCGTTGGAGTGTTTGCGACTCCCTGGCTGATCGACGCCATTGCGCCGGGATTTCATGGGGAGAAGCGCCAGCTCACCATCCGCCTGGTGCAGATCCTCTTTCCTGGAGCGGCGCTGCTGGTTATTTCGGCATGGTGCCTCGGCATCCTGAACAGCCACCGCAAGTTCTTCCTTTCCTACGCTGCACCGGTGATCTGGAACGTTGCCCAAATTACGGCCCTGCTCTGGGAAGGTGGACACGTGACCGAGCCTCGATTGGCGATCGTTCTCGCAATCGCATGCGTCATCGGCAGTGGCCTGCAGTTTGCGGTGCAATTGCCAACGGTGATGGGATTCCTCCGTCCGCTGCAAGGGAAGGTCACGCTGCGCACAGAGCATGTGAAAACCGTCACCCGGAACTTCCTCCCCGTATTTGTAAGCCGGGGAGTGGTGCAGATAAGCGCGTATGTCGACTCCGTGCTGGCAAGCTTTCTGCCGACGGGCGCGGTCTCCGCTTTGGGATATGCGCAAACCTTGAATTCACTGCCTGTGAGCTTGTTCGGTATGGCGATATCTGCGGCTGAGTTGCCCGCCATGTCGAGCGCCTTGGGAACGCACGAGGAAATCGGATTGGTACTGAGGCAGCGGCTGGAAAATGGGCTGAAAAATATTTCCTTTTTTGTAATTCCTTCTGCCGTGGCGTTTTTGGTTCTGGGCGATGTCGTCGTTGCCACCATATACCGGTCGGGACACTTCGGGGCAAGCGATGTGACTTGGGTATGGAGTGTTCTGGCGGGTTCCAGTGTGGGCCTTCTGGCTACGACATCGGGGAGGCTTTATTCCTCTGCGTTCTATGCGCTGCGGGACACGCGCACACCGCTGAACTTCGCTGTGATTCGCGTGGTGTTGACAGTCGTGCTGGGGTATTTGTTCGCTTTGCCCCTTCCCCGGCTGCTGGGCATTGACCGCCGCTGGGGAGTTGCCGGCCTTACGCTCTCTGCGGGAATGGCCGGGTGGGTGGAGTTTGCACTTCTGCGGCGCGCACTTCAGGCACGGATTGGAGTTGTGGTCGCTTCCGTCGCACGTATCGCACGGCTGTGGGTGGGTGCTCTGATCTCCGCCGCAGGCGCCTACGGAGTCAAGCGTGTTCTGCCTTTTCACCGCCCTGAGTTGGTTGGCGTGTGCGTGCTTTCGGTCTTCGGATTGGGTTATCTCGTTTGCACTAGGTTGCTTGGGGTGGCAGCCCCAGGCAGCTTGACTCGCTTGCTGGGGAGACGATCGTAAGGGGGAGTGTGAGTACCGGGGGAAAGAACCGCAGGTCCCTCCACTACGCTTCGCTCCGGTCGGGATGACAAGTTCTGTTGAGCCCGCAAGAGCTTCAGCGAGAAATACTTGACCCCCGCAATAGAATTGTCATCCCGACCGGAGCGAAGCGTAGTGGAGGGACCTGCGGTTCTTTCCCCCGGTACTCACACTCCCTCGTAAGGCGCAGCAACCCGACTCCCTATCAACTTACTCCCAGCTTGTGCATATAGTCGGCATCGATTTTCAGACCTTCCATGGGCGGTACGTTGTAGCCTTCCTGTTCGACGAAGCAATGCTTGACCGTTCCAGATTTGGCGGCTTGCTGGAAAATTGGACGGTAATCGATTGAGCCCTGGCCCAACTCAACGATTGTGGGCACATTGTCCATCGATGAGGCAGCGGTGATATCTTTGAAATCCTTCACATGCAGCATGGTGATGCGGGTGGGATACTTGCGCAAATACTCGACCGGATTCGCGCCCCCGACAACCACCCATCCGCAGTCCATCTCCATGGTTACGTGGGCAGGATCCGTCAGGCGCAACAATTCATCGTAAGGCACTACCCCGTCGGTTTTGCTAAACTCCATGCTGTGATTGTGGTAGCCGAACTTCATGCCGGCGGCGTTAATCTTTTTTCCAATCGTATTGAACTGTTCCGCATTCCACCGCCAGTCTTCCAGCGTGAAGGCCTTGGCCCTCTCCTTAGGGTTGATGGTTTTCGCCCGCGAGGGATCTTTGAAGCCAGGGAAGGAACAGATAAGGTAACTGACACCGACTTCTTTATTGAATGCGATGATCTCGTCAAGCTTCTGATGCAAATCATCTGAATTGTAATGGGCGCTCACCAGGTGCAAACCGGCATTGCTCATGGCTTGTTTGACCTGGGCCGCGCTGTGGTTGTAGTAGCCCGCAGCTTCGACCTCGCGGAAGCCTAGGGCCCCAAGCTGTTTGAGCGTGCCTTCATAGTCCTTTGGCAAAAGTTCACGCACCGAATAGAGCTGGAGCCCAAGCGGCACCTTCAATGTCTGTGCATTCAAGCGGTTATGGATTGAGCCATAGATGAGCGAGGCCGAACCGGCTTTAACAAAATCTCTCCGTGATTGCTTCAAAGTGACCACCCCTTTTGCTTGGAGAAGGGTAATCGTCTTCGAGGTCGAATGCAATGAGGACGCCCTTAGTGCAGCTTTTCGGTTGTGTGGAGGCCGAAATGACAAATGTCAGCTATTTTCCTGACAAAACGCACTGTTGCCAATCGTCCCGTAACTACATACTTGTCTCATGAAACTGAGGGAGGGGTCATGGCCGCAAGCGTGCTGATAGAGCCTCAACGCAACGCGAGAAAAGATGATGGTTCCCCGGTCGCTTCGCTGCACGAGGTGACCAAGAAATTTGGCGCGCAGGTGGCCCTCGATCGCTTCTCTCTGCAGCTGCACGCGGGAGAAGTGGTGGCTTTGCTGGGACCCAATGGCGCAGGCAAAACCACAGCCGTGCGCTTGCTGTTGGGGTTGAGCCAAGCCACGTCGGGGGAGGTGAGAATCTTCGGCGGCAACCCCAGGGACCGGGCCAGCCGCATGCGCCTGGGCGCGATGCTGCAGGTGGGCCGCATGCCGGAGACGCTGCGGGTTCGCGAACATCTGCAACTCTTCAGCAGCTATTACGCCCAGCCGCGACCGCTGCATGAACTGTTGGCCGTCGCAGGGCTGGAGGGTTTGGAGGAGAGGTTGTTCGGCACTCTCTCCGGCGGGCAAAAGCAGCGCGTGCTCTTCGCCCTCGCGCTGTGCGGCAATGCCGACCTCATTTGTCTCGACGAGCCAACCCTGGGCATGGATGTGGAAGCGCGGCGGTCGATGTGGGAGCAGGTGCGCAAGCTGGCAGCAGTGGGCAAGACCGTTTTGTTGACTACCCATTACCTGGAGGAAGCCGATGCCCTGGCAAGCAGGATCGTGGTCATTCAGAAGGGCAAGGCGATTGCCGAGGGCACGCCGGAAGAACTGAAGCGGGCGGATGGCTCGCGGGCTATCCGTTGCATCACCTCTCTTCGTCCGTCGCTTGTTTCCGCTATACCTGGCGTTTCGAGCGTGGAGCAGGATGGCCACGCAATGCTGGTGCGGACGCAGACACCCGAGGCAGTGCTGCGCACCATGCTGCAGCAGGACGACACACTGAGCGGGCTGGAAGTGCGCGCGACAGCGTTGGAAGACGCTTTCCTTGCTCTCACCAACCAGACCACATCCTCTACCCACTAGGAGGCACCATGGCCACGATGCCGGTTATCTACTTCAACGAAGCGCGCTTTGAGTTGCTCAAGTTGTCGCGTAATCGTAGTTACCTCTTCTCCATGATCGGCTTCCCGGTCATCTTCTACCTGTTATTTGGAGTCACCAACAAAGATGCTGTCTTCCATGGACATACCATTGCCCGCTACCTTCTGGCTGGGTATTCGTGCTTCGGCGCCATGGGTTCTTCACTGTTTGGTATCGGGGCCGGGCTGGCCTTTGAGCGGGGCCATGGATGGCTGGAGATGAAGCGCGCGAGCCCCATGCCTGCGGCCGCTTACCTACTGGCGAAATTGTGCGTCAGCATCACCTTTGCAGTCGGAATTACAATCCTGCTGATCATCCTGGGGACTGCATTAGCCGGTGTCCACATTACCGCCATGGAAGGTCTGCGGCTGGTGTTGGTAATCGCTGCCGGGGTCTTGCCGTTTGCCAGCCTGGGACTGGTCATCGGCCTGTTGATGCCGTCTAACGCTGCTCCTGGAGTGATCAACCTGGTCTATCTGCCGCTCTCGTTTTGCGGCGGGTTGTGGATGCCGATCGAGACCCTACCGCATTGGCTGCAGGTTGTCGCGCATGGGTTGCCGTCGTTCTGGTTTTCCCGCCTCGCGCTGCGAACGATAGGCTACGTCGATGGTTCTGCGGTCATCGCCTGGGCCTTGCTTGCCTCCTATACGGTAGTATTTCTGCTAGCAGCCGCGTTCATCTTCCGCAGGCAGGAGGCCCAGGCTTAGCATGGTGTTCTGGCGCAGAAGCGAGTGCCGGCAAGATGGGTCCAACCGGCTTCCGTTAAGAGGCTGGCGGCGCTGGGTTGACCTTGACCGTAGCATCTGGCTGGTATACCTGGTTTTTTGGTTTATCCAGCCCTACCTGGACCACGTGCCGCTCCGCAAATGGCTGTATTTGTTCTTCGCTTTAGCTCTCTTCCTTCCCCTTTACCTGCTGACGCATTTAGGGTCCCGCAGAGTTCGCTGGTTCGGACTTCTGGGCATGTGTGTTTTGGGCCTGGTCTATGTCCCGATCAACCAGGGGGCTTGCGGGATCTTCATCTATGTGGGGACCTCGGTTGCTGACGTAACTGAATCGACCAACACGGCACTCACCCTCTTAGTGGTGGAAAGTGCGGCGATCTTACTGGAATGCTGGTTGCTGCACCTCTCTGCCTGGGTATGGGCCATGGGCGTTGGGTTTAGCGCGCTGTTCGGCATGAATCGGTTAAGGATGCAGCAGAAATATAAAGCCGACTCCAAACTGCGCATGGCTTATGAGGAGATTGAACAGTTGGCTAAGACTGCAGAGCGGGAGCGAATCGCTCGCGACATGCATGATGTGCTCGGGCATTCCCTCTCCGTCATTGTGCTGAAAAGCGAGTTAGCCGGGCGCCTGCTCAACAGCCAGCCTGCACGCGCGGCACTCGAGATCGCAGAGATTGAGACCACCGCAAGGCAGGCTCTGGCTGAAGTGCGCAAGACCATCACTGGGTACCGATCCGAGGGCTTCGCTTCCGAGCTAACGCGCGCGGCGCAAGTCCTGGAAACGGCAGGCGTACGCTTGAACAGGCCGGCTAAGCCGCCAAATCTAGTACCGCGGCATGAGGCCACACTTTCGCTCGTGCTCCGCGAAGCGGTAACCAACATCGTGCGCCATGCAGGGGCCAGCCAGTGCTCGATTGAACTATCCACCGCGGAAGATGGCACAACCCTGGTGATCGCCGACGACGGGCGGGGCGACATTCAGCAGGAAGGAAATGGATTGCGCGGGATGCGGGAGCGGGTTCGGGAACTGGGCGGCAGTCTCTCTTTGGAATCGCATCGTGGTACCCGCCTGCAGATCGAACTGCCGCAGGTAGTTGAGCCGTGACCAAACAGATTCGCGTAGTGTTGGCGGAAGACCAGGCCATGGTGCTGGGCGCACTCGCAGCGTTGCTTGAAATCGAGAAGGACATTGCCGTCGTTGCGCGAGCACGCAATGGGAAAGAAGCCATCACGCTGGTGGCGGAGCATAGGCCCGATGTCCTGATATCCGATATAGAAATGCCGGAGATGAGCGGGCTCACGCTAGCCGCCGAGGTGCATAGCCGTTATCCGCGTGTGCACATCGTGATTCTCACTACCTTTGCCCGGGCCGGCTATTTGCGCCGCGCGATGGATGCCGGCGCTCAGGGGTACATGCTGAAAGACCGTCCCGCGGCAGAGCTGGCGGATTGCGTGCGGCGTGTCTGCCGTGGTCTGCGTGTGATCGATCCTGAACTTGCAGCCGAGGCATGGACGCAGGAGCCTGATCCGTTGAGCGAGCGAGAGCGCCAGATACTCTGGCGCGCGGGTGAGGGGAAGTCCGGTGCTGAAATTGCGGTGGATCTTCACTTGTCCGAGGGCACCGTGCGCAATTACCTGTCTGAGGCGATTAACAAGCTCGGCGCCGCCAACCGGATTGAGGCTGCGCGCCTGGCACGCAGCAAAGGCTGGCTGTAGGTAGGTAGACGAAACAGAAGTCCCCTCCGTTACCGCTCCATTAGGGAAAATGATCGGGCGCTCTTTGCGAAGGGTGCGATACCACTGCTCTGCACCCGAGGCCCTTCCCCGCACATTCCTCTTTTCCCACCCTTCGCAAAAAAACGCGAAGGATGGGGCACCCATCATTTCTCTCGCGCGACGAAAGAGACAAACCTTTGATGGGGCTTCGCCCAGTCATCGTTCACCCGTTCAGAGTTGCGTGAGTGAAAGAGTGGGTGACTAGGGCACTCCAGAGTTGGTGGGAGTGACAGTTGTCATCCAATTACGATGACAACCTACACTGTTTTGTTGTTGCGCCAGCTGCGATTCTCGGCTTGTAAGTCGAGGCACTCACATGAATCGATGGACTGGCATATTCCTTTGCGCAGCGCTGAGCGTCGGCGGAAACGTGCGAGCACAAACCTGCGGGGCCCAATCCAAGAATCTTAGCGGCACGGTACTCGATCCTACAGGAGCTGCTGTCGTAGGCGCCGACGTCCATTTGCAGGCGGCCACGCCGGAGCAAACGACCACCAACCAACAGGGCTCCTTCCTTTTCCATTGCGTCGGGAATGGTGCCTATCAGGTCACCGTCCACGCCGACGGATTCGCCGATAGCCAGGTAAACGGCCGCGCCTGGGCAAACATCACCGTTCATCTGCGTATCGCTGATGTTCACACGACCGTCGAAGTGGGAAAAGAAAGTGAAGTTTCTGTCGATGCCGACCACGGCGCCGGCACCCACACGCTCAATGCCCAGGATCTTCAGGGCATGGCCGATGATCCAGATGACTTCAAACGCGAGCTGCAAGTGCTCGCCGCCACCAGCGGCGGTGCTCCCGGTCAGGCCATCATTACCGTGGATGGATTCCAGAACAGCAGCACTCTGCCGCCTAAATCCTCCATCGCTTCGATCCGCGTAAACCCTGACATGTTCTCGGCCGAATATGATCGGCCGCCCTACCAGGGGGGCCGGGTCGAGATCTTCACTAAGCCCGGCCGCGACTCGTTTCATGGAGCTCTCTTCTTCACCGATAGCGACTCCTCGCTCAACGCAACCGATCAGTTCGCCCTGAGCGCCGCTCCGGCGGGCAAACGCCGCTATGGATTCGAGTTCGGCGGCCCCATTCGCAAACAAAAGAGTGATTTCTTTCTCGCCCTGGAGAGACGCGACATTCACGAGTTCAACGTGGTGAATGCCGTTGTTCTCGATGGCCAGGGCGGTGAGACGCCGCTGAGCGAAAACGTTTCGGCGCCGCAGCGCTTGTGGATTGGCAGCCTGCGCACCGACTGGCAACTCAATCCGAAGAATATGCTGGTCGCCGCCTATTCCGCCAACCTAAATGACTCGGGCAATGTCGGTAGTGGTGGACTGGTTCTCGCCGAAGCCGGTTACAACAGCACCATCAGCGAACAGAATCTGCGGCTGACGGATGTCTTCACCCTTAGCCCTACTCTTCTCAATGAGACCCACATCGGCTTCACCTGGAAAAGCACCAGCGATGTACCGCTCTCCACCTCTCCCAGTCTGCAGGTGGCTGGCGCCTTCACCGGAGGCGGCGCTACCGCCGGCCTGCTGCGAAATCGCGAGCGCGATCTGGAAGTGGACAATGACTTCCTGTGGACCCATCACAAGCACTCTTTAAAAATCGGAGCGACGTCGCTGGGCGCTCTAGTTCATGACTACGATCCTGACACCTTCAACGGCGCCTTTGTCTTCGGCGGCGGACTGGCGCCGGTGCTCGACAACAATGGGCCACAAACCGCGATCTCGGGGCTGGAACAGTACCGGCGAACCTTGCTGGCTCTCGCCGGCGGAGTCCCCACCCTCTACAACGTCACCCAAGGAACCCCCTTAGTACCATTCGCGCAATGGCGCGTGGCGCTGTTCGCGCAGGATCAATGGAGCGTGAAGCCGAACCTGTCGCTGGCATTGGGACTGCGTTATGCGCTCCAAACCTCGCCTGCCAGCTTCGGAAACCTGGTTCCCCGAGTGGGTATGGCTTGGTCGCCCGACCATAAACAGCGCTGGGTGATTCACCTGCGTGGCGGATTATTCTCCAGCCCCGTCATGCCGGATGAAACCACCGAAGCTTACCGCTTGAACGGTGTGCGCCAAACCCAGCAGCTTCTCTACGCGCCCTCGTTTACCCAGCCACTGGTGCCCACGCCGTCGACGATCGCGGTGGCGACGACTCGTCAATTTGCCCCCAATGTCGGGCAGACCTGGTCTTTTCAGTCTCAGCTGGGGGTGGAGCACGAGCTGCCACAACATTGGCATGTGCAGGCAAACCTGTTCGACGCCCAGGCCTGGGACACGCTTCGCTCGCGCAACATCAATGCCCCTCTGGTTACAGACACCACCACCAATCCCTTACTCGCTCCGCGGCCCATGGCCCCGGGAAGAAATCTCTTCCAGTTTGAACAATCCGGCCACCTGCACGGCCAGGTGGTCTTTCTTGGCGCAGATCAGCACAGCTACAAGCGCCTTGGCATCTTTGTCGGTTACTTATACTTCAACCTGAAAACCGATGCGGACTCAGCTACGCTTTTTCCTCAGTCCAGCTACTCCGATCGCGGGGAGACAGCCCGCGCCTCCTGGGAGTCGACTCACCGGTTGTTCGCCATCGGGCAATTAAGCCTGCCTCGAGGCCTCTCCCTTACCAGCCAGTTCGATGCTTCCTCCGGAGACCCTTACAACGTGGTCACCGGCATGGATAACAACGGAGACGGCGTCTTCAACGACCGGCCTTCGCTCACAGCGCAACAGGGCGCCGGCACCTACCAGACGCCCTTTGGCCTGCTGAACACGACCGGTATCAATGGCTCGCTAGGACGGAACGCCGGAACCATGCCGGCGCTCATTCACCTCGAGACCAACCTGAGCCGCACCTTCGAGCTTCCTTCGCATGGCCTCTCGACCGACCGGCATCAGAGCATCACGCTGAACGCGCGCTCGGCCAACCTTCTCAACCACACCAATGTAACCACCGTGGGCAGCGTGGTCGGCTCGCCCACATTTACCCAGCCACTGGCCGCCGAAGCCGCGCGCCGAGTGGAATTCGGTATCCGCTACACCTTCTAAAGGAGACATTATGTTCAAAGCTCTTACTATTTCGTTTCTTCTCGGCAGCGCGGTCACCATGTCTGCGCAGCTTCCACCCCCCATTGCCCCCGAGCAAATCATTTACCGTCACTGGCCAGAGCAATTCATTCAATGGATCGGCCCTGAGCTGCCATACACCATGATTGAGCTTTACGTAGACCCTGGCAGCGGCACAACGCCTCTCTACGATGCGGTGCTGACAGACCGTGCTTCCGGCAAGCGCGTGCACTACTCTAACCAGCAGGAGATGGTAGACAATGACAAGCGCGCCGGCGCAGACGCCTACCTCACCACCATGCAGCTCGACCGCCCGGCAAACGTGGCCCCCGGCGCTACCTACCTGCTGCGCTTTGCTGATCATGCAGGCCAGCCCGTGTCCTGGCAATTTATTCAGGGTTCAGACATTTCGGAACGTGGAGGCGGCAGCTCCCCCGCCGGTCTGGAGCCGCCGGTGCTGATGTATCGCGAGCTTGGAGCAGTCGCGGGGGAAGGCACGGCGCTAAAAATCGGCAATGCGGTCAGTGCGGCTGACGTTTGGACCGAGATCAGTCATCCGCCATTCTTCGTTGCCTACCATGGAGCGCTCTCGCAGAACGTGGATATTGCAGTGTTTGCCGGCACCGGGCAGCAATGGACAACCACCAGTGCACCGAAAACTCTGGCCGCCGACGCGGAATGGAAGCTAAAGGCGCAGGACGGCGTGGGGCGCACCTTGCACGTGCAAGCCGTCGCCGGTGATCATGCGACCATCGTCGACAAGGACGATCATTTCCCTGGCAGAACCGTGACCATCGAGGCGGCCTTAACCAATGGTGCGTGGTCGATCGACAAGTTGCACTACGCGGCGGCGAGTGAGGACGCTAACCAGGGATTGACGATCTCGTTCGCCCCGGCTGCGAGTGCCGGCGCAACGCCGTCAAAGTTCGAGGTGATGGCAGCCCGCAAGACCCGCATCGCCAGCGGGACAGTGCATGGCGATGCAGAGCAGCCGCGAGTGGCCTGGGAGTTCAAGGATCCGCAATGGTTGAAGGGCAAGACTGCATGGGTAAACAGTGCGGTAGTCAACCAGAAACCAGCGGCCGCGGAAACAGCTTCAAAATAGATTTGTCCCCCGCATCTCCCAGTCTTGACGATACGCAAGGCTGGGAGACATGCCCAGTGCACGCCCTAAACGCCGCGCCGTAGCTCGGCCGCTCCCACCCACCCGCGGCGTAACGTCTCCACCGGGACGCTCGACAGGTATGGCTTGATGTCGAGAATGGGCGTTTCGTCGAGCATGTCAACCCCGCGCACATGCAGCATGCAATTTTCACGGCGAAGCAGCGAGACAACAGTGAGTCCAATAGGATTGGGCCGGCGGGGAGACCGAGTCGCAAATACTCCGTGCGGCCGATCGTCGAAGGGCGGCGTGCCGATCAGGTCGACGTCGTGGGATCTGTCGAACTCCCAGAGAACGAAGAGGTGCGAGAAACCCTCGATATCGGTGAGTCCCACCTCGAATTCCGGCAGAATCCTGAGTATGCCCTGTGCGTCGTGTTTGGTGTGCAGGCCCTTTGGAATCTGTTTTGTATCGTTGTAGGGGCTACTGACAAAGCCGATCGGACGGGGAACAAACATAAGCGGAGCCTTTCGTCCTGATCATAGCTGGTCAGGGATTGCTTGATACCGCTCATAGATCATGAGACGGTGGTAGGCATGAAAGTTGCCAGCTGGAATGTGAATTCTATACGGGCCCGGCTCGATCACGTGACCGCGTGGCTCAAGCTTCAGCAGCCGGATGTGCTCCTGCTGCAGGAACTCAAGGCGACAGAGTTTCCGGCCCTGGTATTTCAGGCGCTCGGTTATGAGAGCGTGGCTGTGACCCAGAAGTCCTACAATGGGGTCGCCGTATTGTCGCGTTACCCCATGGAGACAATCAACACGACGCTCGCGGGGGATGAGGCCGACAGCCATGCACGTTATCTGGAGATGACCATTGAGGGCATCCGCATGGTGAACATTTATCTTCCCAACGGCAACCCCGTAGGCACGGAAAAATTCGCCTACAAGCTAGCTTGGATGGACAGACTTATGCAAAAAATGACCGCCTGGCGGGCAGACGATGTGCCGGTGTTGGTAGGCGGCGACTTCAACGTGATACCTGAGGACATTGATTGCCACAAGCCTTCCTCCTGGATCCGCGACGCGCTCTTCCAGCCGGAGCCGAGGGCACGCTATCGGGCGCTTCTCGATCTCGGCTACACCGATGCGTTCCGTTCCTTGCATCCTGGCGAGGCCGGTCAGTTTACCTTTTGGGATTATTTTCGCCAGGCGTTCGAACACAACCGCGGCATTCGTATCGATCATTTTCTGCTTTCACCCAAGCTAGCCCATCGGCTGCAAAGCTGCGTGATCGACCGGGGCCCGCGAGCGCAGGAAAGGCCGTCTGATCATACCCCGATCATGGTGGAGCTGAGCTAGGGATGGACATCCTTTCCCGGCCTGTGCTGACGGCGGATCATCGCATCCACTACGGCGCTGGACCCTATCAATTCGGAGATCTTTGGATCCCGCAGACGCGGAGCGGGTCGCTCCTGCCGTTGGTGGTCTTCTTCCATGGAGGATGGTGGAAGTCGAAGTACGACCTCGGCTATGCCGGCTATCTCTGCGCGGCCTTGAAGCAGGACGGGATCGCGACCTGGTCAGTCGAGTATCGGAGAGTAGGCGAGACCGGCGGAGGCTGGCCGGCAACTTTCCAGGATGCGGCCGCGGGCTTCGATTTCGCCGCCACCCTTGCCAAGAGCTATCCCTTGGATCTGTCGCGGGTCATCACCCTGGGTCATTCAGCTGGCGGCCACCTGGCGTTCTGGATAGCGGGCAGACATCACATTGATCCCCGCAGCGAGATCTATCAGCCCCGGCCACAGGTACCGCTGCGCGGGGCGATCGCCCTGGCGGGAGCAGTCGATTTACGGTTGACGATTGATCTGTCGGGGTATTTTACCTTTGCCCACGACAAGCAGGAGGTGTATGCCCTGATGGGCGGCAAACCTCAGGATCTGCCGGATCGTTACAAAGCCGGCAACCCGGGAGACCTTTTGCCGTTCCAGGTGCCGCAGCTGTTGATTCAGGGTACGGCAGACGATCAGATCCCGTCTGAGCTACCATCACGCTGGGCCGAGATGTCGCGACGGCAAGGGGATCATGTCACCGTCAGCATCGTCCCTTCCGCGGACCATTTTGATGTGGTCGATCCGGAGAGCCGAGCATGGGGAACGGTGCTCGATGGGGTGCGGAAGATAATCTAGTCGGGAGTTTGCCGGGCGAGGTGTCAAAATTATTTTCCCCACCTGTCGATTCTCACCGGGTCAAACGTCGTAATGGCAGGAGGAATTAAAAAATGCAATATCTAGTCCTGATCTACGAAGCCGAATCCCGCTTTGCAACCGGCTATCCCGAGGATGAATTCGCCGAGTATGGCGCCTTCGGTAACAAACACGCCACCGCCATCAAGGGGGGAAGCGCGCTGCAGCCCACCGCCACCGCCAAGACGGTTCGTGTGCGCGACAAAAAGGTCCTTACCAGTGATGGTCCTTTTGCTGAAACCAAAGAGCAGCTCGGCGGCTACTATCTGCTCGATGCGGCAAGCATCGACGAAGCCGCTGCCATCGCGTCCGGCATCCCAGCGGCTCGCTACGGGTCAATCGAAGTACGACCCATCATGGTTTTCTCCTAGCTCTCAGGCGACGCCGGAGCGAAACTCCCGCGTCGCCAGAACGAATCCTCAACCCGTCTGAAAAAGGAGACACCATGACGAATACTTCTTCTACCCTCTCAGAAAACTCGCTCACCACCGAAGAAATCGTCAGGGCCGCGCGCCATCTCTCCGTCGCCCGCGGCTACCTGCTCGAATCGGTAAGCGGACTATCGGCTTCCCAGTGGAACTTCAAGCCCGATAACGATAGCTGGTCGATCGCCGACAACATGGAGCACCTGGTGCTGATCGAAGGGCGGGTCCATGCCATTATTGGAAACATGATCAACGCACCCGAGGCAGAACCCGATCACCAAGAAAAAGAAATGGATGACTTCATCGTCAGCGAGGTGCCAAAACGCTCCATGAAAGTAACGGCTCCTCTCCCGGTTTGCCCCGCGAACCGCTGGACCGGCCCCGAGGCGGTCGAATCGTTTATCGTCAGCCGCGAACAAACCATGCAACTGCTGGCGGCGCCGCTGCTCCGCGGGCGGGTGCTCCCGCATCCCATTTTTGGACCGTGGGATGGCTATCAATGGCTGCTGGCGGTCGCATCCCACAGCACAAGACACACCGGCCAAATTCGCGAAGTGAAAGCTCACCCGGATTTTCCGCTAGCGTGAACACGAGGCCCCGATGCGCTACATGATGTTGATTTATTCGCAGGAAAACGAGGCGGCGACGCCCGAGGATATGCACGCCGTCGCCGCCGCCCACGGTACCCTCATGGCCGAAGTGCGAAGTCGCGGCATCCTGTGTGCTGCCGACCCGCTCCAGGCCAGCGGTACTGCCACCCTGGTCCGGGTGCAGGATGGCGCCGCGCTGATCACCGACGGCCCGTACGCGGAAACCAAAGAGCAGTTGGCCGGATACTACATCCTCGAATGCAAGGACCTGGACGAAGCTCTGGCCTGGGCAGCCAAAATACCCACTGCCTGCGCGGGTGCGGCCGGATGTGTCGAGGTCCGGCCCATTCGCGAATTTCCTCAGCGTGCGCCCGTGAATGCATGAGCACCGCGCCGCCGTCGAATCGGTCTTTCGCCAGGAGTCGGGGCGTATCATCGCCGGGCTCATTCGCGTGTCTCGCTCCTTCGACCTGGCAGAAGAAGCAATGCAGGACGCTTTCGCCGCCGCCGTCATAAGCTGGCAAGCCGAGGGTGTACCCGACAATCCCGCCGCTTGGATCACGGCCACGGCCCGTCGCAAACTCATCGACTACGCCCGCCGTGAACAAACGCGCAGAAACAACGAAGACCAGATCCTTTACGAGTACGAATCGCGCTCCTGCACGATTGACGAAGAAATGAGCCGGCCCTTTCAAGACGACCGCCTAAGTCTCATCTTCACTTGTTGCCACCCCGCCATCAACAAGCAGGCACAGGTGGCGCTTACCCTCAGAACCTTGGGTGGACTCACTACCGCCGAGATTGCCCGCGCCTTTCTGCTTCCCGAGCCGACGCTGGCGCAGCGGCTGGTCCGTGCCCAGCGCAAGATCCAGCAAGCCCGTATCCCCTATCAGGTGCCCGACGCGAGCGCCTTACCCGAACGGCTTTCCGCCGTGCAGGCCGTCCTCTACCTGGTCTTTAACGAGGGCTACTCGGCCACCTCTGGCGACAGTCTGGTACGCCGGGAGCTTTGCGCGGAAGCCATTCGCCTGGCGCGTACCCTGGTGGAGCTCATGCCCCAAAACCCGGAAAACCTGGCGCTGCTCGCGCTCATGTTGTTGCATGATTCCCGGCGAGATGCCCGCTCCACCGCTGACGGACAACTGCTCACCCTCGAAGAGCAGGATCGCTCTCTTTGGCACGAGGAGCAAATCGCCGAAGGGATCAGATTGGTGGAGCGTGCCTTGGGACGCCGCAACTTCGGTCTCTATCAGATGCAGGCAGCCATTGCCGCGGTCCATGCCGAAGCCCGGACTGCCAGGGAAACTGATTGGAAGCAGATCGCCGGTCTTTATGCCATCCTCCATCGAAGCCAGCCCTCACCCGTCGTCTCCCTTAATCTGGCAGTTGCCATCGCTATGAGCGAAAGCCTCGAACGAGGCTTGGCCATGATCGACAGCCTGGCCGCTGGCGGCGAATTGGAGTCCTATCACCTGTATCACGCGGCCCGGGCCGACCTGCTACGTCGTATGGGACGCAACCGGGAGGCACTTGAAAGTTACTACCGCGGGCTCGCACTCACCACCAACGCCGTGGAACTACGCTATCTCCGCCGCCGCATCGCCGAACTAACTTAACCGGTGAGCGGGATCAAAAATTGTGGGTGCCCTAGAGTTTCAGGGGCTAATACCGGAGTATCGATGCGCCTGCGGCCCACCTAAGAAGATGAAAATGCCGCGGACGAATATCAAGTGGGCCACCCACTCAGAGTCTGGACGTTGCAGCGTTATTTTCTTGCAGAGCGTGCCCGGAGCCATTTCTCGTTTATTGGTTCATCTACGGCCAACTATTCACAAGATTGGTAACGTTCACGCTGCCCAGGCCAGTGGCAAAGTCCCAACCCGGCGTCGCGGGATACGCTTCGTTTAGAGACGTATCGGAGGTGGAAAGAACCCCGTAGCCGGCGGGTACAGAATCGTAACAGTTATTGGTTCCATAGCACGGTTCAGTAATATTTCCTGTCGTGACGTCATGGAACACACAAGAAGACGAAACCGCGTTGCCCTGCGACGCATTGCATGCAGACAGGTTGGTGTTGTCAGGATTGTCAGCACTCCCGTATTCGCTGCTCGCCAGGCTATAAAAAACAGGATTGGGATTGCCCTGGGGCGCGCCCGCCTTCTGGTTAATCAGCGCCTGGATACTGGCGAATTGAGGAGCAGTAAAAGACGTGCCGCCGGCGCTATTGGCAAACGCATCCGCGGGGGTTGAGTAATCGCAAGGGGCTCCTCCCTGGTTCGCATCCGACATGCAGAACAGGACCGCGTGCGACCAGAACCCGTTCGAAGCAAACAACGAAATGTCTGGCAGATCCCGCATCCCGTCGTTTGGGACCCCAGGTACATTTGTTTGCCAATCAGGCTTGGCATACACAAAGCTGGGAGCACCGCCGCCGGCGCCCAGGGCAAGATAACTCGAGCCGGGTATGCTGTTGCAGTACGATACTCCGTTCGAGTACCCCACGAACGCGTAGAGCACGCTGCTGGCGCAGGAGTCGTTCCACGTCATCTCTGGTACGTACGAGATGGCTGAACCTCCGCTTGACGTGTTGGTGGTGCTCCAGTAAGTACTGCTCGTGCCTTGAGAGGTGTCAAGAAAGTCAGTGCCGCCGGTAGCAACATTATAGGGAGTGGAGGCAAGACCGTTGGCGCCAATTCCAGACTCCGCCAGGTTGGGCGCAGGCACATCAATGTTGTCGCAGCTATCTGCGCCGACGTCTCCCGCAGAAACAAACACCGAAACTCCTTCGACTGCTGCCTGTAGCCACAGACCATTCATGAAGGCGTTGCCACTTGGTCCCTCAAAGGTTTCGCATGCGATATAACTGAGACTGATAATGTATGGTGGGTTGGCCAGATCCAGCAGGTTCTGGGCAGCAATAAAGCCTCCGAAGTTTGTCGTAGTGTCGGCGCAGGAAGCGAGTTGAACGGATGCGTCGGGCGCCACTGCGCCGGCCCATTCCGCATCGAGCGCAGCTTCTAACTCCGAGTCATTCGTACCCGGATCCGTGCATCCGGTGCCTGGATGAATTTGCGCAAAGGTGCCGTTATACGAAGACAAGCCAAATGCTGTGCGGAAAGTAGCCACATCTGCTGGGTTGACGTCCGTGTCCTCAAGCACAACGACGGTTTGTCCTTTGCCGGTGATCGGAGTGCTTGCTGTGTACAACGGGGTGACGTTGTAGATAGTGGCCAGGTCCGCAGGGGCTTCGTCGTAGTACTGAATGCCGCTATACCCCGCCGGACATCCGGCGCAAGGGAACGAGAAGTTCGCCGCCGGTTTGAGCAGCGCCGGCTTAGGCATGAAGTCATGCAGGGCCACGAAGCCCACCACCACCGGTGCCAGGGCCGCCGGGATTTGCGGGTCGGCGGCGTTGGCGATATGTCGTTTGCCATTCACCAGATAGTTGTGAATTTCGGCGTGAAATATCTGCCGCACCTGTCCGGCTGTGCCCGAGACATCGATGGTTAAACCATTTTTCGAAACTCGGTTCACCTGCAGTCCCTGCTGTTCGAGCCATCGCACAACTGTATTGATGTCTTGCTGCGCGGGGCCGAACATCCTTCCCAGTTCCTCGGCGGTTAGCCAGGAGTGATATCTGGCGGAATGCGGATCCTGGATCTCACGCAGAGCGCCCTCCAACCGCTCTTCCTGCTCCGCGCTGCGTCGGAGTTCAAGAAACATGTGCTCCAAAGGCAAGCTGTCCGATACAGGGCCTTGATCGAATTTCGCTTTGGCAAATGGGTGCGTGTGGCCAGAGAGAGAGACTAGGTGCGTCTGGTCAATGGGACCTACGATGCGTGCAGCGGCGCTCGGTGATCCGGCCTGGTTCGCGGCAAGGGCAGAGCCCGGCAAACAACTGACAGACAGAACCGTCAGCAGACCGAGAAGCGGCGCGCGCTGGGGGAGGCGGCGTAAAGCCATGAACGACTCCTATCAGAGTTGAACTCTACGCCACGGAGAAGGTAGGTTGTAAGCATATGACGCGGAAACAGGTAACAGAAGAGGTTCGGCCAGTGCTCGTCTTTGAACACCAACAAGAGTGGGAAGACTGGTTGTCGCGGCACCATAAGGATAGCGCCGGAGTATGGGTGCGGCTGGCCAAGAAGGGCTCGAAGCTACGTTCGATTACCTATGCAGAGGCTTTGGATTCCGCGCTCTGCTTTGGATGGATCGACGCTCAGAAGAAACCAGAAAACTCGGCTGCGTGGCTGCAGCGATTTACCCCGCGCGGCAAACGAAGTATCTGGTCCAAAATCAATCGGCAGAAAGTGATAGCGCTGGTCGAGTGTGGCCGCATGAAAGCAGCCGGGCGCGAAGAGATGCAGCGCGCGCAACAGGACGGACGTTGGCAAAGAGCATACGATTCGCCGCGCAGCGCAACCGTTCCCGAGGACCTGCAGGCAGCCTTGGACAACAACCCGAAAGCTAAGGCATTCTTCGCCACTCTGGAGAGCCGGAACCGCTATGCGATCCTGTTCCGCATTCAAACGGTGAAGAAAGCACAGACGCGAGCACAAAAAATCATTCAATTTGTTGCCATGCTCGAAAAGCACGAGAAAATACATCCATGAACGAATTGGTACAGGCCCTGATCGGCGATAGCGCAGCCGCTCCCCCCGCCCACATCCTTGAGGGCATTGCCGAGGAGCTAGCCCACCGCTGTTTGCAATTTGCTCCGCACACCATCTACGAGGAGTTGTGGCACATCGCATTCTGGCAGCAGGTCACCCTGGATTGGGTGAGCGGCGTGGAAACGCCCTTCCCGACCGAGCCTGCGGCAGGATTCCCCAATAAGAGCGATACCGAGCTCGAGCCTTGGAATCGATTACGCCAACGTTTCTTCGACGGTTTGGAGCAGGCCGCTGCGGCGGCCGCTGATGAGAAGAGGCTAGACCAACAGGTCCGTTGTCCGTCTCGACCAGGCCAACCGGTCCGGGTGATGACCGTTCGTGAGCAACTGGAAAGCCTGGCCGCTCACAATGCTTATCACTTCGGGCGCATCGTTCTGCTTCGCCAACTCTGTCAAGCTTGGCCACCGCCCTCCGGAGGCTTCACTTGGTGACCCCTTTTTTGCTGCCAGCAAACTCGAATAGCTTCCAGGAGATTCGAATTGATGCGCTTTGACCGCCTGTTGATGACTGTTTGTGTTCTCTTAATCGTCCCTTTTGCCTGGTCGCAGGCTCCCGCGCCTGCCCCAGCAGCATACGACCCACGGCTCACCTTCGCGCCGCTTACCCTGCCAGATCCGGTGAACGCCTACCGTTCGAGTAATGGAGCTCCCGGACCGGCCTACTGGCAGAACCAAGCGGACTACGAAATGCACGCCGAGCTCGATACCACGGCGAAGGTATTGCGCAACGACGAGGTCATCACTTACACCAACAATAGCCCCGATCCGCTCCCCAGCCTTTGGATCCACATGGAGCAGAATATCTACCGGCCAGACTCGCGCGGCCGTGCGGTCAATGGAGAACCGCGTCAGAGGCACCCGGTCCCCGACTCCGAGGAAAACCCCAACGGGCGCACCACAGACGGCTTTGTGCTGGAGTCCGTTGAGATCGAGCATGGCAAGGAAATGCAAAAGGCCGACTACCTGATCGACGATACGCGGATGCAGGTTCGGCTGCCCCAGCCGATGACGCCCAAAGGCAGCGTGCTCAAACTCCACATCAAGTACCACTATCTGATTCCCGGCGTCTGGGGAGGCCGTACCTCCTGGGGCACCACAAAGCAGGGGGATATCTACGACATAGCGCAGTGGTATCCGCGCATGTGCGTCTATGACGATCTTCGTGGATGGGACACGCTGCCCTATCTTGGCAGCGAGTTCTATTTGGAATATGGCCACTTTGACTATTACGTAACGGTGCCCAGCGAAATGATCGTCGCCGGGTCGGGTGAACTGGTAAACGAGAAAGAAGTGCTCACCAAAACTCAGATCGCGCGCCTGGAGCAGGCCCACAACAGCGATAAGACAGTGATGATCCGCACCGCGGAGGAGGTGAGCGATCCGGCAAGCAGGCCGAAAGCCGGGGGCACACTGACCTGGCATTTTCGTATGGACCACACCCGGGACGTAGTCTGGACCGCGAGTCCGGCATTTGTCTGGGATGCTGCACGCATCAATTTGCCCGATGGGCAGCGGACCCTCGCCGAAAGCGTCTACCCGCCGGAGAGCGGCGGAGATGCTGCCTGGGGGCGTTCGACCGAGTACATCAAGGACACGGTGGAGCGCTTTTCACGGGATTGGTTTCCCTATCCGTACCCCGCAGCCATCAACGTGGCCGGCTTCTCTGAGGGCATGGAGTATCCGGGCATTGTCTTTGACGGAATCGAAGACAAGGGCAAAACGCTTTTCTGGATTTCCGCCCACGAGATTGGGCATAACTGGTTTCCCATGATTGTGGGGTCGAATGAGCGCCGCAATGCCTTCATGGACGAGGGATTCAACACCTTCATTGACATCGATGAATCCGCCTCCTTTCAGGGAGGTGTCTACGGGCCCAAGCGCGACTCTGAATATTCAGCCGGCGGCGAGCCGCCTGACACCATCCTGAAAGTACTGGATGATCCGGCTGCGCCCGTCCTGCTGATGCCTGCGGATGCGTACACCTGGCCGATCACGCATCCTGTGAGTTACTTCAAGGGCGCGTATGGTATGGTACTGCTCCGCGAGCAGATTTTAGGCAAGCCGCGCTTCGACTGGGCCTTTCGCAAGTACATCCGCGACTGGGCGTTCAAGCACCCCTCGCCTTCGGATTTCTTCCGTGAGATGGCCAGCGAAGGCGGCGAGGATCTGGATTGGTTCTGGCGTGGCTGGTACATGCACAACTGGCGCTTTGATTTGGCCGTCACCAAAATCGACGGTGACCAGGTCACGTTCGTGAACAAAGGACAGCTAGTGCTGCCCGCAACTGTCGAGGTGCACTACACCGACGGGACGACGACCCGCTTCCGGCTGCCAGTCGAGACTTGGGAATCCAAAGCCCAGACCCAGTGGCAGGGCGACAAACCGGTAGCTTCGGTAAAAATCGATCCGGATCACGTGCTACCCGACGACGACCGCACAGATGACGAGATGACCGTGAAGTAGCTTGGGGGGCGGTTTGTGCCAGCCCCGGACTTTAGAGGTTGCGGAAAAACGAGTGATTTTCCTTATTTTGAGCGCCCCGCGCTTGAGTTTTTAGTTTTCCGCGGAGCTATTTGGGTAGTTTTACTGGGTTTTTACTGATCGTTTAGGGGGTGGTCGCCAG
>Ga0302325_10001232_pt1 | contig 66138 bp, 59 predicted proteins | sample Palsa_T0_2_FD_201948 | JGI IMG/M metagenome (GOLD analysis project Ga0302325, IMG submission 201948) | Peat permafrost microbial communities from Stordalen Mire near Abisko, Sweden - Palsa_T0_2 | ecosystem: Environmental > Terrestrial > Soil > Palsa > Peat permafrost | place: Sweden: Abisko...
CCGTCCTGTCCCGCGCCTGCGCCGAACTTCATCTCGGCCAGCCCGGCGGCGTCGGCGTCATTCAGCACGGTGGCCGTGAGCCCGGTGGCGGTGCCAAACAGCTTGCGTGCGTCCTGTCCGATCCAGGCAGGATCAACGTTGGCGGCGGTCCTGATGACGCCGTCGATGACCACGCCGGGGAACGTGATCCCGGTCGGCCCGGTCCACTCGAAGGCCTTGACCAGCTCTTGTACCACCTCGGCCACGGCGTCGGGTCCTGCAGGCTGCGGCGTGGCCACCTTGCGCCGCTCGGCGGTCAGCGTGCCTGTCTCCACATCGACCGGCGCGGCCTTGATCCCGGTACCGCCGATATCGATGCCCAGTGCCTGCATCATGTGGCCTCCATCGCGCCAGCGTTGTGGGGACGAACCAGGCACAGCGTAAGCCGACCTGACCCGAACTTGGCCCGGAAACTGGTCGGCTCGGCCGCAGCGCGCGAACTGGCTCACTGTCGTGCGCGACGCTTGGTAGCTTCGTGCATGGTCATGCCCGCGGGACCCGCTCTTCCCGAGCCGCCGGCCTCACTTTCTGATCCAGCCGAACTGCTGGCCGCCTACCTGGACTTCTACCGGTCGGTGGTGCTGCGCAAACTGGACGGGCTGAGCGACGCCGAGCTGCGGTCCAGCCGGCTGCCATCTGGCTGGACGCCCCTTGAGCTGCTCAAGCACCTTGCTTACGTGGAGCTGCGCTGGCTGCGGTGGGGGTTCGCTGGGGAGAACTTCGCCGATCCGTGGGGGGATAACGGGCCCGACGGGAACTGGCATGTGCCCGATGAACAGACTCCTGCCGCGGTCAGGGACTTCTTCCTGGCCCAGTGCGACCACTCCCGTACGATCGTCGCCCGCTCGCAGCTGACCGACGTCGCCGCGATCGGCGGGCGGTTCGACACCGAGCCGCCGACGCTGAGCTGGATCCTCTTTCACGTGCTGCAGGAGTACACGCGGCACGCCGGTCAGCTGGACGTGGTCCGCGAGCTCGCCGACGGCAGCGTGGGCGAGTAGCAGGTGCGCTGCCGCCGCCCCAGCCAGCTTCAGGTATCCAGCGTGATCTCCACCTGCACCAGCCCGCCCTCGGCCGGGTCCACCAGGACGGTCAAGATGAGCCTGCCGGTCTCCCCGTCCAGTTCCACCGTGACAGATGTCGCCCCGTTCCCGGCCCGGAATGCGCCTGGCTGGCAGTGGCCGGCCCAGGCCGCCGCCATCTGCAGCTGACGCAGGAGCAGCCGGGTGTCCAGGGCATCGGATGCCGCCAGCGAAAGCGGCCAGTCCCTGGCACCCTCGTTCAGAAGCGAAACGACAGCCTGCAGAACCCGGCCCAGTGGTGCGCTGTCGTCGGGCGGCACAGCGAGCCCGAGGAACTGGACCCGGGGAACCCGTTGCGGCGTGAGCAGGATCTCGGCGGCCGCCACGCCGCGCTCGCCGCGCAGCCACCACCGGCAGTGCGCCGGCGAGTCGAATTCGGCGGCCCGCTGCTCGTCGGCGCGGAAGTCCCCGATGCGCTCGCGGATCAGCGCGACCTTCCGGCGGCGCTCCTGGAACGGCTCGTCTAGCGCTACGTTCTCGGTGAACAGGCGCTCAGCTGCCGCATCGTCCCAGGACCGCAGCAGCGCCATGACCGCCCGCTGCGCGCTGAGCGTCGTCGGCCAGGGCCCGCCCGGGTCAGGTGCCGGCCCGCAGACCAGCGGTTGCACGTCCGCGCCCTCGGCGCGCACGGACGGCTCGCGCCGGGACGGCTCGCGCACGGATAGCTCGTGCCGCGACGGCTCGCGCAGCATGGCGTCGAGCAGCCGGCTGGCGAGCGGCTGCGTCGATGCATAGGTGCTGTTCGCCAGGACGATGACGCCGATCCCGGTCGCCGGATGCCAGCGCATGTGACTGCCGAAGCCGGGATAGCCGCCGCTGTGCTGGACGATCCGGCCGCTGGACCGCTCCGCGGCGAACAGCCCGAATCCGTAGCTCACCGGGCCCCGGTCGGACCGATCCCCCGGCAGTCGCGACGGCCCCTGCGGGAGCGCGATCTGGGGCATCTGCATCTCGCGCCGGGACGCGCGGCACAGCGGATGGGCGCCGCCGGCGGTCTCGGCGCCGGGGGGAAACGCTCCCGCGAAACCGCTCACCCAGCGGGCCAGGTCACTGACGCAGCTGAAGATACCGCCCATCGGGGCGAACGCGCCGTAGCCGTCGGGCACCAGCTCGGACCACCCGGTGCCGCTGCGCTGATACCCGCGGGCCAGGTTCGCCGGGTCGAACCCAGCGATCTCGAAACCAGTCCTGGACAGGCCGAGCGGCACGAGCAGCCGCTCTCGGATGAAATCGACGTAGGCGCTGCCTGATGCCTCGCTGATAACTCTGCCGAGAATCGCATAGCCGAGGTTGGAATATTCAAAACGGGTCCCGGGCGCCCAGGCGAAGCTCACCCCGCCGGTCAGCAATCGGGCGAAGTCGGCAAGAGGCAGTCCCTGCTGCCGGTCGCCCCAAGGGTCGTCGGTAGGCAAGCCGGCGGTCATCGTCAGCAGGTGCCGGACGGAAACGGGCGGGGAATCGGCGGTCGCGGGCCGCAGGCCGCGAAGCTCGGGGACATGATCCGCTACGGCGTCATCGAGCGCCAGCGCGCCATCGTCGCGCAGGGCCAGGATCGCCGCCGCAGTGAAGCTCTTGGTCATGGAGGCGATACGGAAGATCGTGTCGGCGTCCGGCGCTGGCCCGTCCAGCCAGCGCTGGCCGAAGCCCCGGCAATGGACCAGGGAGCCGCCCGCCACTATCCCGTAGACCAGGCCCGGCTGCCCGCCTCGGCACTGGTAGGTCGAGGCGATCGCGTCCGCGGCTGCCAGGTAGCCGGGCTCGGATCGTGATACCAAGGCAAACCTCCGTCCATGCGAAACGCCGCACGCGGCCAATGCTCCATCCTGCCCGAGTCCCGCCGAGCGGGCCGATGCCGCCTGTTACCGCTTGTTCCCTCCGGCACGGTTAACTGGAGCGGGCTCACCGCTGCCGATCGGAGCGCGCTCAGTGCTACCGAAGCGCGCTCACCGCTACCGAAAGGACGCCGCCAGATGGATCGTGTCGTCGTCGTCGGCGGCGGGGTACTGGGCATGATGCACGCGCTGGAGGCCAGGCGGCGCGGGCATGACGTGGTGCACCTGGAGCGCGAGGCCGGCCCACGCGGGGCGAGCGTCCGCAACTTCGGGCTGGTCTGGGTCAGCGGCCGGGCACCGGGGCCGGAGCTCGCGCTGGCGGTCCGGGCCAGACAGCGCTGGGAGGAGCTCGCCGCGGCGGTGCCCGCCGCCGGCTTTAGGGCACATGGATCGCTGACGCTGGCCGCCACCGACGCCGAACTGCAGCTGCTCAAGGAGGCCGCGGCGCTGCCCGATGCCGGCCAGCGCGGTTTCGAGCTGCTGGATGCGCAGACGGCCATCGAGGTCAACCCGGCGCTTCGCGGCTCGTTCGCCGGAGCCCTGCTGTGCCGCCGGGATGCCATCGTGGAGCCGCGCCTGGTGCCGGGCGCGATCCGCGATCACCTGCTGGCAGGCGGGACCGGCGAGGAGCCGCCCGGCCGCCCCGGTGAGCATGGCGGTTACTCCTGGCTGCCGGGCCGGGAGGCAGTGCAGGTCGGGCCGCACGCGGTCCGCGATCACACCGGGGTCTGGCATCACGGGGACCTGGTCGTGCTGTGTACCGGTGCCGCGCACACCGGGGTAGCAGGCCCGCATCTGGCCGGCTTCGAGATCCCGCCGGTCCGCCGGGTGCGGCTGCAGATGCTGCAGACCAGGCCGTACCCGGGCACCCTCACCACCTCCGTCGCCGACGGCGACTCGCTGCGCTACTACCCGGCTTACGATCTGCCGGGCCGGGATGCGCTGCCGCCGCAGGAGCCGGCCGCCGCCGCCGCGGCAGCGCAGCTGCTGCTGGTGCAGCGGCTGGACGGCAGCCTGACCATCGGTGATACGCATGCCTACGACGAGCCGTTCGCTTTCGACATCGACGAACAGGCCTACGATCACCTGCGCAGCCGCGCCGAGAAACTGCTGGGCACGCCGCTGCCGCCGACGGAGCGCCGCTGGGCGGGCGTCTACAGCCAGGTGACCACCGGGGAGCTGTACCACCGCTCGACCGTCGCATCCGGCGTGGTACTGGTCACCGGACCTGGGGGCCGCGGCATGACCTGTGCCCCGGCCATCGCGGCGGAGACTTTCGCATGAGCGCGAGCCTGCCCGCACGTCAGCCCGTCCGCCGCCAGCCCGCTCCGCACCCAGCCGCCGAGAAGGGATACCGATGAACCACATCACGACCGCCTGCCTGGATATGGCGGGGACGACCGTCGCCGACGACGGCAGCGTGCTGGCCGCGTTCGCAGCGGCCGTCGGGCGGTTCGGGCTGGTGCCCGGCGCGCCTGGCTACGACCGGGCGTTCGCGATCGTCAACGAGACGATGGGCCAGTCCAAGATCGAGGTTTTCCGCCGGATCCTCGGCAGCGAGGAAAGGGCTCAGGAAGCCAACAGCGCGTTCGAGGAGAGCTACGCGGCGTCGGTGCGGGCTGGTATGGTCGCGCCGCTGCCCGGCGCGATCGAGACCATCACGGCGCTGCGCGCGGCCGGGATCAGGGTCTGTCTGGCGACCGGGTTCTCCCCGGTGACCAGGGACGCCCTGCTGGACAGTCTCGGCTGGCGGCCCCTGATCGACCTGGCCCTGTCACCAGCCGACGCCGGCCGTGGTCGGCCCTGGCCCGATCTGCCGCTGACGGCGCTGCTGCGGCTGGGCGGGGGAGCGGTCAGCGAGCTCGCGGTGGTCGGCGACACCGCCAGCGACGTCGAGTCGGGCCTGCGGGCCGGCGCCGGGCTGGTAGCCGGGGTGCTGACCGGCTCAGGCGACCGCGAGGCGCTAGAGAAGGCCGGGGCACCGCACATCCTTGACGGCATCACCGCCCTGGTAGCCCTGCTCGGACTCGGCCCGGTCGAAGCGACGCCCTAGCAACTGATCTCTTTGTGCTCCCCTCCTCTGTGCACCACGTCTCTGTGCACCGCGTCCCCGGGCGGGCGGTGGTTAGGCGGAGCGGGGCCAGTCGATGGTCAGCAGGGTGTTCCGGTCGGCGGCGGTGCCAGCACCGGCTCCGCCTTCGGGCGTGATCAGGTCCCGTCTCTGCCAGTCGTTGGCTGACAGCTCGCGAGCGAGCGCCGCAAGGTCGGCCGGGCCGTCAGTTCCCCGGTAGCCGGCCGGCGCGGCGCTGTCGATGACCGTGCAGCCGATCACGAGTCCGGCGTCAGTCTCCAGCAGCTCGATGATCCGCGCCTGCTGCGGCCAGTCGATGTGGGAGGCCGTCGTGACCTGCCAGAAGCCGCCCGGCAGGTCGTCATCGGTGATCGCGGTGATGGCGTGGACGTGGGTATGGCCGTTCACCCAGGCGATCACGCACGGGTGCGCCAGCAGTACCTCGCGCAGTTCCGCGGCCAGGATCCGTCGGTCGGCACCAGGCGGGCGCCGGTCGTTGACGAGCGTCTCCAGCGGATGGTGGCTGAACAGCACCACCGGCCGCCGCGCGCAGTCGGCAAGCTCGCCGCGCAGCCAGCCGAGCTGCGTCTCATCCAGCGAGCCCTGCCAGCCGCCGTGCTGGTTCACGGTATCGAGAACGATGCAGCGCACGCTGCCGTGGTCGAAGCCGTAGTAGGCAGTGCCCGCATCCACGTTGCGCTGGGAGTAGCCGTGCCCCACTGGCCGGCCCGACGTGCGGAAATGCGCGCGGACATGGGCGGTCCTGGTGACCGGTGCCCGGCCGGGATCGGGAGTCACCCTCAGGTGCGGGCCACGGGCGATCTCGGCGAGCGCGTCGGCCTGCGCGGCGGAAAACCGGAAGAGGATCGCGGCCGGGTCGACGTCATCGGGCGGGGACAGGTACTTGACGCTTCCAGCTAGGAACTCCCGCAGCCAGCCCGCCGCTGGCAGCGTGCCCTGCAGCATGTTGTCGTGATTGCCGTGCACGGCGAACCAGGGCAGGCCCAGGCCGGCAGCCCGGAACGGGCGGCGGACCGCGCTCAGCACCCCGGGTACCTCGGGGAACCCGTACAAGGTCCGCGGCAGGTCCGGGCCGCCGCCGTCGGGATGCCAGTACCGCTCGTCCTCGACCTCGGGCGCGGCCACGCCCTCGTAGCGCTGCGGATCGCCGGAGTCAGGCCGGACAACCTCGCCGTCGAGCAGATCGATGTAGCCGCGAAGCTCGTTGCGCTGGGAGTTGTCAGTGGCGTCGCCGGTCACGATGGCGAAGTCGACCGGCGCGCCGGACAGCGGGGCCGCGGTGGTCTGCCGGACCGCGCGGACCATAGCCTCGGCTACCTGATAGGTAAACAGCTCCTGACTGCGGTAGGTGCCGATGATCCCGACGGTCGGCCGCAGCGCCGAGTCCGGGTCGGAGTACCGGTCCAGCAGCTCGGCCCGGCCGGGAGACTGGTGGTCCATGACGTGAGTGTCCGACAGGTGGGCGATGACCAGCATCGGCCGTGCCGACCGCTGCCAGCCCGGCCGCAGGCTGCGACCGGAAAGGTCTTCCCTGACCGCGTGCTGCTCGCCGTCCGCGGCGACCAGCATGCGGTACCCGCCCGCCTGCGGCTCACCGGGGACGAGCCGCCGCCGCGCCGTGGTCACCGAACCGGCTCGGTGTCGGTGCGATTTATCGTCATTGCGATATTTCTCCCTCTCACCGGGCGACGGCGAGCAGTGCTATCCGGGTAACCGGCCGGGGCGGCGCGCGCCCCCCTGCGAGTGTGGCAACCTGCAGCCGGAAAATCCAGGCAGGCACCAGTGCCGCAAAGTGAGACGAGCGCTGCTTCGCCCGCATGGCGGATCCGGATCGGCCACCCCTCTTCCCGTGCCCCGTCGAGTCACCCGAAATCCCGTGTTCATGCCGCCTACCTGCGTTGATGAACATCTGGTAGCTGTCGGCGTCAACTCGGTAACGTCCCTTGACACTCGCGCGTCGGCTGCGCCAGCATACCGATGCCAAACGTTATGGGCATTTAGGCCGAATGCCGTTTGCCGGGGGAGGTCCGCTGACCTACTGACATTGCCGTGCTGCGGCCTTTCGGACGGCCGTGATTTGGATAGGAAGCTGACAGGAGGCATTCGCGTGAGATCGCCATATCGTTATGGGCTCATAGGACTTACGTCCCTGACGCTGCTAGCGGCAGGTTGCTCGTCGAGTTCTTCGACAGGCTCCAGCGGCGGGACCAATTGGTCCACAGTCACCTCCGCTGCCGCCGGGGGCGGAATGGCCAAGCTAATTGCCGCGGCCAAGGCAGAGGGCAAGCTCAACGTCATTGCCCTGCCGCCGACCTGGGCGAACTACGGCAACATCATCAAGGACTTCACCAAGAAATACGGGATCACCGTCAACTCGGCGAATCCGGATGGCAGTAGCCAGGACGAGGTCGACGCGGTGAAGTCGGAGAACGGCACCTCCAAGGCGCCCGATGTCCTGGACGTCGGGATGGCCGTCGCCCTGGTCAGCACGAGCCTGTTCGCGCCCTACAAGGTGAGCACCTGGGCTGACATCCCGGCCGCGCAGAAGGACCCGGCTGGCCTGTGGTATCAGGACTACGGCGGCTACATGTCCATCGGGTACAACTCGGCCAAGTTCGGCACGATCACCTCGGTTAGCCAGCTGCTGGGCTCCAAGTTCAAGAACGCCGTGGCGCTGAACGGGAACCCGACAGAGGCCAACGCCGCGCTCAACGGCGTGATGATGTCCAATCTCGCCGAAGGCGGCACGGCCAGCAGCATCGCCAAGGGCGTGGCTTTCTTCCACAAGCTCAAGCAGGTCGGCAACTTCAACCCGGTGCAGGCCACGGAAGCCACGATCAAGACGGGCGCGACCCCGGTCGTCATCAACTGGGACTACCTCAACACCGCGACCGCGGTGGGTCAGGGGTCGACCTGGAAGGTGGTAGTCCCGTCAAATGCGATCCTGGGCGGCTACTACGCGCAGGCCATCAACAAGAACGCGCCCGACCCGGCCGCTGCCCGGCTGTGGGAAGAGTTCCTGTACTCGCAGGCCGCCACCGGCGGGCAGAACCTGTGGCTCCAGGGCGGTGCCCGGCCAGTCGAGATGACGGCGATGACCTCGGCCGGCACCATCGACAAGATGGCGGCTGAGGCGCTGCCGCCAGTCAGTGGGACACCGGTATTCCTCACCCCGGCTCAGGCCACCGGCGCTGCGACCTACCTGTCGGCGAACTGGGCCAAGGCCGTCAGTTAGCGAGGAAGCGTTGGCTGCCGTCGCTGCGACGAACACGACCGGCGCCCGGCCCGAAAGGGCCGGGCGCCGGCCTCCGCTGGCCTGGCTCGGAACTGTGCCGTTTCTGGGCTACGTCGGAGTCTTCCTGCTGCTCCCGACCGCGATCGTGATCTGGAACTCGGTCCGCAACACCACCGGCGGGTTCGCATTCGCCAACCTCAAGGTGCTCGGCAATTCGGCCGTACGGACCTACTTCGTCGGCTCGGTCGAGCTGTCCGCGCTGTCGGCGGTGATCGGGGCTGTGCTGGGCGCCATCCTCGCGTACGCGATCGCGGCGGGGAACCCGGACGGCATTGTGCGCAGGATCTCGCTGGCGGGCTCGGGCGTGCTGGCCCAGTTCGGCGGGGTCACGCTGGCGTTCGCATTCTTCGCCGCGCTCGGCCCGACCAGCGGGTTCCTGCTGCACGCCAGCTGGTACTACGACTTCCCCGGCGGCATCACCCTGATCTACGCCTACTTCCAGATCCCGCTGATGGTGCTGGTCTTCCTGCCGGCGGTCGATGGGCTGAAAGTCCAGTGGCGGGAGGCGTCGGAGAGCCTGGGCGGGTCGGCGTGGCACTACTGGCGGTACGTCGGCGGCCCGCTGCTGGCGCCGGCCTTCATCGGCGCAACGCTGCTGCTGTTCGCCAACGCACTGTCGGCCTACGCGACGATCCAGGCCTGGGAGAACCAGATCGCCTACACCGTCCCGCAGCAGATCTACATCGCGATCAACAGTGAGGTCGGCCTGAGCAACGTCAACTACGCCGATGTCCTGGCCCTGGGCATGGTGGTACTGGTGGCGATCATCATGACGGGCTACGCCCTGCTGCAGCGGCGGGCGGCACGATGGCTGCGGTAAGCGGGCTGGCTGGGGAGTCCGCGCCGGACGCCGGGCAGGTCAGGGCCCCGCGCCGGATGCGGGCCAGTCGGCGCGGGCGGCTGAACCTGTTCCGCCGAGTGGTCTTCACCCTGTTCGGCCTTTTCTTCCTGCTCCCGCTGGTGGCGTTGCTGCGGGACTCGCTGGAGGGCGCCAAGCTCGGCACCTGGTCGGTGACGCCATGGAAGCAGATCGCCTCATACCCCGGCGTGCTGGGCGCCATCGGGATCCAGCTGGCGCTGGCGGTCGTTACCTGCGTGGCGGTACTGCTGCTGCTGATGCCGACCATGATCTGGATCAAGCTGCGGCTGCCCCGGGTCAGCCGCGCCTTCGAGTTCCTCTGCCTGCTGCCCCTGACGATTCCCGCGATCGTCCTGGTAGTCGGTCTCGCTCCGATCTACAACAAGATCGAGCACTACACCGTCGCCACGATCATGCTGTTCCTGGTCTACGTCATCCTGGCGCTGCCGTACGCCTACCGGGCGCTGTCGGCCGGGCTGAACGCGATCGACGCGACCACCCTGTCGGAGGCCGCCCGCAGCCTCGGGGCGAACTGGTTCACCGTGATGTTCCGGGTGATCGCGCCGAACATGGGGCAGGCGATCCCCAATGCGATGCTACTCAGCTCGGCTCTGGTGCTCGGCGAGTTCACCATCGCCGAGATCCTGAACTACGTCACCCTCCCGGTCGTGCTGTTCAACATCAGCCGGGCCACGACGAACGCGGGAGTCCTTTTCTCCACCTCCCTGGCCGCGCTGCTGTTTACTTTCCTCCTGCTGCTGCTCCTGTCCTACGTCGGCCGCCGCCTCAGCCGCGGCCGGGGATGAGGTACCGAACGTGACTGAACCAGCCCGAAAGCAGGATGCCGCGGCCAGGACCGGGGTCGAGGTGCAGATGATCGGTCTGAGCCGCCATTACGGCCCGGTGGTTGCCCTGGACAATCTCGACCTGACCGTGCGGGCCGGCGAGCTCATCGCCCTGCTCGGCCCCTCAGGCTGCGGCAAGACCACCACGCTGCGGCTGCTCGCCGGGCTCGAGGACGCCGATGCCGGCCGGATCACCGTGGGCGGCAAGGACATCACCCGGCTGCCGGCCAGCAAGCGGGACATGGGCATGGTGTTCCAGGCCTACTCCCTCTTCCCGCATATGACGGCGCGGCAGAACGTGGCTTTCGGGCTGCGCCTGCGCCGGGTCAGCGTGGCCGAACGGGACAAGCGGGCGCTGGAGATGCTGGATCTAGTCGGCCTGTCGACCCAGGCGGACAGGTACCCGCACCAGATCTCCGGCGGCCAGCAGCAGCGGGTTGCCCTGGCCCGCGCGCTGGCCATCGAGCCCCAGGTGCTGCTGCTGGACGAGCCGCTATCGGCGCTGGACGCCAAAGTGCGGGCGCAACTGCGCGACCAGATCCGCCGGATCCAGCTCGAGGTGGGCATCACCACGCTGTTCGTCACCCACGACCAGGAGGAAGCGCTGGCCATCGCCGACCGGGTCGGCGTGATGCGGGACGGCAGGCTGGAGCAGCTGGCACCGCCGACCGACGTCTACTCCCGGCCCGCGACCCCGTTCGTAGCGGAGTTCGTCGGCCTGACCAACAAGCTGGCGGGAACCGTCAGCGGCAGCACGGTAACCGTGCGGGGACGTGACTTGCCGCTGGTGGACCTGTCGACTCCGGCCGGGCCGGTGACGGCGCTGGTACGGCCGGAGGCGGTCACGCTGGCATCGGATACCTCGGGCGATTCCGGGCCGCTCGTCGGCACCGTGATCGCCTCGACGTTCCTGGGCGCGACCAGCCGCGTCACTGTCGACCTGGGCGACACCACGATCCTCGCCCAGCTCACAACCGCAGATGCCACCGCACTGCCAGCGGGCAGCCGGGTCGCCCTGACGATTCGTCCCGATCCGGTCCTGGTGTCGGTTAGCTCACCTTCCGAGAGCGAGGCTTGACGGATCTGAGGTGCAGGTCTGTCGGGCCCCGGCTGCACGGCTGTGGCGCCAGCCTCCCTGAGACATCCGTTCCGCCATCGGGCCGGCGCTCAACGGCGCCTGGTGCGCTCAAAACCGGCCGGGTCAGCCAGGTAACGATCGAGGTCGGGGTCCTCGCACAGCTCGCTGAACTCGTCCTGGATCTCCCACGCCGGTCCAAGCTCGGCCCGCAGGCGCGCAAGGGCCTGGTGCACGGCCCGGTTGAACCGGCGGCACTGCGGTTCCCGCCACGGCCCCGGGTCAGGCGGGTAATCCCAGTTCAACGACGTGTCGTACGCTGCCACCAAGCCTGCCAGCTCGTCCCGGAGAGCCTGACTGACCGGCAGCTGGTCCACCTCAACCGCGTACCCCCAGATCTGCCTGGCCGCGGCGCTGGCGGTCCACAGCACCGTGCCCGATCCCGCATCGAAGCAGAACCTGGCGCGGTACACAGCACCCTCCTGACGACGTGCGCGGTGCAGGCCACCGCAGAGGCGGCCCGGCGTGTCATATCGTAGGGCCGCCTCGTGGTCCCGATGTCCTGAGCCAAGTCAGGCCCCGTGGGCCTGTGTGAGCGCACGGACATCCGCTTCGCTGCCCTCCAGCCGGACGCGAGCGGCGCCGGTGCGGCCGAACGCCCACATGGTCAGCTCGGCCGGCGGGCCGGCCACCGTCACGACCGGCGTGCGGGCTCGCGCGGTGATCCGGACCGGCTGCGCCGCCGCCCCAGCCGCCCTCGCCGGCTCCTCTTCCCGGGCGAACTCGACGCCGACCGGAGCCTTGCGCAGCATCATCCTGGCCAGCCTGAGGCGGCTCCATAGCAGGTCGGACAGACTGTCGCTGATGGCGCGCGGCTCCCAGCCCGGCTGGGCGCGGCGGACGTCCTCGTGATGCACGAAGTACTCGACAGCATTGAACTGCTCGTCCGCGCCGGGAATGCCGAAGACCGAGAGCCTGGGCGGCCCGGTCCGGAAGGTGTCCACCAGATGGGGGAACGGGGTGCGTGCGGCCAGGCGGCTCTGCAGCCGGTGGGTGCGACCGGCCAGCGGGCCGCCGAGCATCCCGAGGCCGGCATCCGGCCGGTGCTCGCGCAGCACCAGGTGCGCGGCAAGATCGGCAGTCAGCCAGCCCTCGCAGAGCGTCGGCTGGGCCGGGCCCAGCCGGTCAAGCAGCGCGCTCAGGGCAACGCGCTCGTCGCGGGCATGTGTCACCGGTCGATCGTAGGTCACGCTCCCGACCCGGAACCCGACCGGGAGGCAGGACGGGAGCCCGACCGGGAGGCAGGACCGATGCTGCGCCTATCCTTGCTGTCCGGGTGGCGAGGTGTCCGGGTGGCGAGGTGTCCGGGTGGCAAGGCTGTCCGGATGGCAAGGCTGTCCGGATGGCGAGCTAGCGGAGGGAGAGCCGTGGCGAGCAGTCGGCCGGGCCGGCGAGAGCTGCTGCTCGTCCTGCTGACGGGCGCCGCAGGGGCGGGGCTCGTACTGCTGGCGATGCGGCACGGCTGGGCGCACGTCTCGACCGCTGCGCCCAAGCCGCTGCCGTCCAGCGTGGCGACTCTGACCGGCCAGGATCTCGTGCCTGCCGCCAGCGCACTGGCCGTAGCTGCGCTGGCCGGGCTGGCCGCCATTCTGGCCACCCGACGGATGCTGCGGCGCATCACCGGCATCGTGCTGGTCGCGTTCGGCATCGGGATCGCGGCAGCGCTCAGCGCCAGCATCTCCGCTGCCGACATGCTCGCGGCCGCGGCTGGCAGTACCGGTCCCGCTGCAGGAGCGGACGCTGGCGCGGCAGCCGGGTCAGTGACCTCCGGCGGCGGAACGCAGGGTGCCGCCGGTACGCCCGTGGCGGGCTTCCCCGGCCACGCGACGCTGACGGCCCTGCCCTGGCGCGGCGTCGCGTTCGCCGGGGCCCTGCTGGTCATCGCGGCCGGCATCCTGGCGACCTGGCAGGCCGAGCGGATGCCCGTCATGTCCAGCCGGTATGACTCCCCGGCCGGACCGGCCACCAGCGAAGCCCCCGATCGAGTCGTAGCCCCGGCACCGGCGGGTCCAGGCACGCTGGGCACTGACTCGGCCACCATCTGGGAGTCGCTGAGCCGCGGCGAGGATCCGACAGCCGAAGACCGGAGCCGCACGCCAGCGACCGGCCGGCCAGCATAGCTGCCAGACCAAGGGGCAGGCGGTGTCGCCCCGACTGAGGGCCCCGGCGCAGGGCGCAGCCAAGGGGCGCCTGCCCGGGCATGCAGGCACGCTCGGTACGATCGGCTTGGTAGGGCAACCCACCCCGAGGGGGCAGCAGAACCGCGTGAGCATGCTCGACCAGATCCTCCAGGGCGTGCGTGCCGACCTTGCGGCGCGGCAGCAGAGCATGCCACTGGAGCGGCTCAAGGAAGCTGCGAGCCGGGCACCGTCGCCGCAGGACGCGATGGGCGCGTTCAAGGGCGATGACGTCACCGTTATCGCGGAGGTCAAGCGCGCGAGCCCGTCCAAGGGCGCACTGGCCGCTATCGCCGACCCGGCCGCACTGGCCGTGGACTACGAGGCGGGCGGCGCCCGGGTGATCAGCGTCCTGACCGAGCCGCGGCACTTCGGCGGCAGCCTGGCGGATCTTTCCGCGGTCCGGGATTCGGTCGGGGTGCCCTTGCTGCGCAAGGACTTCGTGCTCAGTTCCTACCAGCTCTGGGAGGCCAGGGCGCACGGCGCGGACCTGGTCCTGCTGATCGTCGCGGCCCTGGAGCAGAACGCGCTGGTCTCGCTGGTGGAGCGGGCTGTGTCGATCGGGCTGGTACCGGTGGTGGAGGTCCATACCGAGCAGGAGCTTGACCGGGCGCTCGACGCCGGAGCGCAGGTGCTCGGCGTCAACGCACGGAACCTGACCACCCTGGAGGTCGACCGGACAGTGTTCGCTCAGCTAGCGCCGCACATTCCCGACGGGATCATCAAGATCGCCGAATCCGGCGTCCGCGGGCCGCACGACCTGCTGGCCTACGCGGCAGCGGGCGCTGACGCGGTGCTGGTAGGCGAGTGCCTGGTCACCGGCAAGGACCCCCGGTCGGCAGTCGCTGACCTGGTGACCGCCGGATCCCACCCGGCGCTGCGCGGTGACCGGGGCAGCACCCAGCCGGGCGGCGGAGGCAAGCGGCCGGGCCAGGGCGGCCGCGGCAGCCCTGGCAGTCAGGAAGGGCGCGAGCCCCCCGCCGAGCCGGGCGGCGCGCCGTGACCGTCGCCCCCGCGGCTGGTGCTGCGCTAGCGGCTGGTGCTGCGGTAACCGTGCCTGACGCCGCCGGTAACTTCGGGCGTTTCGGCGGCCGGATCGCGCCCGAGGCGCTGATGTCGGCGCTGGAGGAGCTGGCTGCTGCCTATCTGTCGGCCCAGGCCGATCCGGCCTTCCAGGCTGACCTCGCCGCGCTGCTGCGCGATTACGCGGGGCGCCCGACCCTGCTGACCGAGGTGCCGAGGTTCGCCGCGCGGGCCGGCGGAGGCCGGGTGTTCCTCAAGCGCGAGGACACCGCCTATACGGGCTCTCACAAGATCAACAACGTGCTCGGCCAGGCCCTGCTGACCAAGCGGATGGGCAAGACCCGGGTGATCGCGGAGACCGGCGCGGGGCAGCATGGCGTGGCCACCGCTACGGCGTGCGCGCTGCTCGGCCTGGACTGCGTGGTCTACATGGGGGAGGAGGACACCCAGCGGCAGGCGCTGAACGTAGCCAGGATGCGGATGCTCGGTGCCGAGGTCGTTCCCGTCACGACCGGGAGCAGGACCCTCAAGGACGCCATCAACGAGACGTTCCGTGACTGGGTCGCGACAGTCGATACCACGCATTACTGCATCGGGTCGGTGATGGGCCCGCACCCGTTCCCGGTTATGGTGCGGGATTTTCAGCGTGTCATCGGGGTCGAGGCCAGGGAGCAGGTCATCCGCGCGACTGGGCGGCTGCCCGACGCGGTGATCGCCTGCGTCGGCGGCGGGTCCAACGCCATCGGGATCTTCCATGCCTTCATCCCGGACTCCGGCGTCGCGCTCATCGGCTGCGAGGCCGGGGGCGACGGGCTGGCCAGCGGGCGGCACGCCGCCACGGTGGCCGGCGGATCGCCGGGGGTGATCCACGGCATGCGCACCTACCTGCTGCAGGATTCCGACGGCCAGACCCGCCAGACGCACTCGATCTCGGCCGGCCTGGACTACCCCGGTGTCGGGCCCGAGCACTCGTGGCTGCATGACACCGGCCGGGCCAGTTACCGCGCCGTCACCGACGCCGAGGCGATGGACGCGTTCTCGGTGCTGTGCCGGACCGAGGGGATCATCCCCGCGATCGAGTCCGCGCACGCGCTGGCAGGCGCGCTGCAGGTCGGCCCTGAGCTTGGCCGCGACGCGGTGCTGGTGGTGAACCTGTCCGGCCGGGGCGACAAGGACATGGACATCGCCGCCCGTTGGTTCGGGCATGTGGCAGGCGGGACGGCCGGCGGCGGGGCCGGCGACGGCAGGCCGCGACCATGAGCGCGGTCAGCGCAGCGTTCGGGCAGGCGGCGGCGCAGGACCGGGCGGCACTGCTCGGCTATCTTCCCGCCGGGTTCCCGTCGGTCGACGGCGCGATCGCGGCCGCGGTGGCAATGGCGCAGGCCGGCGTGGACCTCGTCGAGATCGGGCTGCCGTACTCCGACCCGCTGATGGACGGCCCGGTCATCCAGGAGGCCGTGCACCGGGCGCTGACCGGCGGCGTCCGGATCGCCGACGTGCTGCGGACCGTCGAGGCGGTCGCGCAGGCCGGCGTCCCGGTGCTGGTGATGACCTACTGGAACCCGATCGAGGCGTACGGCGTGACCGCGTTCGCCCGCGACCTCGCCGCGGCCGGCGGCAGTGGCATGATCACCCCGGATCTCACGCCCGAGGAAGCCCAGCCGTGGCTCGGTGCCGCGGCGGACCGCGGCCTCGATCCGGTCTTCCTGGTGGCGCCAAGCTCGTCCCGCGAGCGGATCGAGCTGATCACCACGGTCTGCGGCGGCTTTGTCTATGCGGCGTCGCTGATGGGCATCACCGGCGTCCGGGCGAGCGTCGGCGGCCAGGCAGCGGGGCTGGTAGCCCGGGTGCGGGAATGCACCAGCCTGCCGGTCGCTGTCGGCCTGGGCGTGCGGGACGGGGCGCAGGCGGGGCAGGTCGCCCAGTTTGCCGACGGCGTGATCGTCGGCACGGCGTTCGTGCAGCGACTGCTGGCGGCGCCCGATCCCGGCGCTGGCCTGGTCGCCGTCCGGGAGCTTGCCGCCGATCTGGCGGCCGGAGTGCGCAGCCGCGCCCAGCTCAGCCCGCTCAGCAGTTAAGGCGGAGCGGATGCCCCAGCCGGGCGAATGCCGCTGATCGTTTACCTGCGGCCGTTCCCGTCTATACTGCAGGTCGTGGCGCTCAGCTAGCTTGCGGTGAGTCGCGCCCACGGCAGGGCCAACGTCGTCCCGATCTGCATGACTACCACGCGTGGCGGACGAGACGACAGGAGTGCCGATGGCACCTGCTCCCGGTCCCCGGACCCAGGGACTGTACGACAGCCGGTATGAGCATGATGCATGCGGCGTCGGCTTCGTCGCAGATCTTTCCGGCCGCCAGGACCACGTCATCGTGAGTCAGGCGCTTACCGTCCTGCGCAACCTCGACCACCGCGGTGCCAAGGGCAGTGACCCCAATACCGGCGACGGCGCCGGTATCGTCACCCAGATACCGGATGCGTTCTTCCGGGCCGTCTGCGGCTTCGCGCTGCCCGAGCCCGGCGGGTACGCGGCCGGGATGGTTTTCCTGCCGCCGGGCGCGGGGGAGCAGCGGGACGCTGCCCTGGCTGCGATCGAGCGGATCGCGGCGCAGGAGGGGCTGGCCGTCCTGGGCTGGCGCGAGGTCCCCCATGACCCCGCCTGCTGCGGCGCTGCCGCCCGCGTCGTCATGCCGCATCTGGCGCAGCTGTTCGTTGCTCCCGCTGCGCACACCCAGGCCGTGACGGGCATGGCCCTGGACCGCCGGGCATTCTGCCTGCGCAAGCGTGCCGAGCGCGAGGTCGGCGGCTACATAGCGAGCCTGTCCTGCGCGACGATCGTGTACAAGGGAATGCTCACCGCGCTGCAGCTTGAGCCGTTCTACCCGGATCTGTCGGACCCCCGGTACTGTTCCGCGCTGGCGCTGGTGCACTCCAGGTTCTCCACCAACACCTTCCCGTCCTGGCAGCTGGCGCACCCCTACCGGTACGTGGCGCACAACGGCGAGATCAACACCGTCCGCGGCAACCGCAACTGGATGCGGGCGCGTGAGGCGCTGCTGGCCACCGATCTCATCCCCAGGGACGCCGCTGGGCGCGGGATCGAGCGGCTGCTGCCGATTCTGGAAGACTCGGCCGACGACTCGACCAGCTTCACCCTGGGCGACTCGGCCAGCGACTCGGCGAGCTTCGATGCTTGCCTGGAGCTGCTGCACATGGGCGGGCGGTCGCTGCCGCACGCGCTGCTGATGATGATCCCCGAGCCGTGGGAGAACCACGAGGAGATGGACCCCGCGCTGCGGGCCTTCTACCGCTTTCACGCGACCCTGATGGAGCCGTGGGACGGGCCGGCCCTGATCGCCTTCACCGACGGAACGATCATCGGCGCGGTGCTGGACCGCAACGGCCTGCGGCCGGGCCGGTACTGGGTGACCAGCGACGGCCTGGTGATCCTCGCCAGCGAGGTCGGCGTGCTGGACATCGATCCCGCTGACGTCGTCCGCAAGGGCCGGCTGCAGCCGGGCCGGATCTTCCTCGCCGACACCGCGAGCGGCCGGATCATCGAGGACGAGGAGGTCAAGGCCGAGCTGGCGGCGGAGCACCCCTACGACGAGTGGCTGCACGCCGGGCTGGTGCACCTGGACGACCTGCCGGACCGCCGCCGCGAGCTGACCGACAGCCAGGCTCTGGCTACCCAGCAGCAGCTTTTCGGCTATACCGAGGAGGAACTGCGGGTCATCCTGGCCCCGATGGCGCGCACTGGCGCCGAGCCGCTCGGCTCGATGGGCAACGACGTTCCGCTGGCTGTCCTCTCGGACCGGCCGCGCCTGCTCTTCGACTATTTCACCCAGTTGTTTGCCCAGGTCACTAACCCTCCGCTGGATGCGATCCGGGAGGAACTGGTCACCTCGGTAGCATCGACGACCGGGCCCGAGCACAACCTGTTCGATCCGGGGCCGGCCTCGTGCCGCCAGATCGTGCTGCCCTACCCGGTGATCAGCGACGGCGACGTCGCCAAGATCATCCACATCAACGATGACGGTGACCTGCCCGGGCTCGCCGCGCACCTGGTGGACGGGCGCTACCGGGCCGCCGGGGGCGGGCCGGCGCTGCGCAGGCGCCTGGCTGAGATCCGGGCCGAGGTCTCGGCGGCCATCGCGGCCGGCGCCCGGATCATCGTGCTGTCGGACCGGGGCGCGGGCATGGGCGGCGGGCAGACCGGCGGGCTGCGGCCCAGCGGCCCGGCCGCGCTGCAGGAACCGGGCGAAGGCGCCAGCGCGCTCGCCCCGATTCCGTCGCTCCTGCTGACCGGCGCTGTGCACCATCACCTCATCCGGCAGCGGAGCCGGACGCAGGTCGGCCTCATCGTCGAGTCGGGCGACGCCCGCGAATGTCACCACATCGCCCTGCTCATCGGGTACGGCGCGTCCTGCGTCTGCCCGTACCTGGCGATCGAGACAGTGGAGGACATGGTGCGCCGCGGGCTGCTGGACGCGGTCACCCGGGAGAAGGCGACCGCCAACCTGATCAAGGCCCTGGGCAAGGGACTGCTGAAGATCATGTCCAAGATGGGCGTCTCCACGGTCGCCTCCTACACCGGCGCGCAGATCTTCGAGGCGATCGGGCTGGGCGAGGAGGTCGTGGACGAGTGCTTCTCCGGCACGTCCTCCCGGCTGAGCGGGGTCGGTTTCGATGAGCTCGCCGAGGAGATGGCCAGGCGGCACGCGCGCGCCTTCCCGGCCAGCGGCGCCAAGCTCGCGCACCGCCGGCTGGAAACCGGCGGCGACTACCAGTGGCGGCGCGAGGGCGAGGCGCACCTGTTCAACCCCGAGACCGTATTCAAGCTCCAGCACGCGACCCGCAGCCGGCAGCGGGAGATCTTCGCCGAGTACACCCGCCTGGTGGACGACCAGGCCGCGCGGCTGATGACCCTGCGCGGGCTGCTGCGGATCCGCGGCATCGACGATGAGGCCGGCCGCAGCGTGGCCCGGGCTCCGATTCCGATCGACGAGGTCGAGTCGGTGGCCAGCATCGTGCACCGGTTCTCCACCGGCGCTATGTCGTACGGCTCGATCTCGGCCGAGGCGCACCAGACGATCGCGATCGCGATGAACAGGCTCGGCGGCAGGTCCAACACCGGCGAGGGCGGCGAGGACGCCGAGCGGTATGTGCCCGACGCCAACGGGGACCTGCGCCGGTCAGCGGTCAAGCAGGTGGCCAGCGGCAGGTTCGGCGTGACAAGCGAGTACCTGGTCAATGCCGATGACCTGCAGATCAAGATGGCGCAGGGCGCCAAGCCAGGCGAGGGCGGTCAGCTGCCCGGGCACAAGGTGTACCCCTGGATCGCCAAGACCAGATACTCAACGCCCGGCGTCGGGCTGATCTCGCCGCCTCCCCACCACGACATCTACTCCATCGAGGACCTCGCCCAGCTGATCCACGACCTGAAGAACGCCAACCCGGCGGCGCGGGTGCACGTCAAGCTGGTCGCCGAGGTCGGCGTCGGCACCGTCGCGGCCGGGGTGTCGAAGGCGCACGCTGATGTCGTGCTGATCTCCGGCCACGACGGCGGTACTGGTGCCTCGCCGCTGACCAGCATCAAGCACGCCGGCGCGCCGTGGGAGCTCGGGCTGGCGGAGACCCAGCAGACGCTCCTGCGCGGCGGCCTGCGCGACCGGATCGTGGTGCAGGTCGACGGGCAGCTGAAGACCGGCCGGGATGTGATCATCGCAGCGCTGCTGGGCGCGGAGGAATTCGGCTTCGCGACAGCCCCGCTGGTCGTGGCGGGCTGCGTGATGATGCGGGTATGCCACCTCGACACCTGCCCGGTCGGCGTCGCCACCCAGAACCCTGAGCTCCGCAGCAGGTTCGCCGGCCAGCCCGAGTTCGTGGTGACCTTCTTCGAGTTCCTGGCCCAGGAGGTGCGCGAGTACCTGGCCAGGCTCGGCTTCGCCACCCTGGCCGAGGCCGTCGGCCGGGCCGAGCTGCTCGACACCGCCGTGGCGGCGCAGCACTGGAAGGCCTCCGGGCTGGACCTCACGCCTGTTCTGCACGTGCCCGAGCTGCCGCAGGGGGCGGCCCGGCACTGCGTCACGACACAGGACCATGGCCTGGACAAGGCGCTGGACAATACCCTCATCCAGCTCGCCGAGGGCGCCCTGCAGGACGGCCGCCCGGTCAGGCTCGAGCTGCCCATCCGGAACGTGAACCGGACCGTCGGCACCATGCTGGGCTACGAGGTGACCAAGCGCTGGGGCGGCGAGGGCCTGCCGGACAACACCATCGACATCAGTCTGCGGGGATCGGCCGGCCAGTCCTTCGGCGCCTTCCTGCCGCGCGGCATCACGCTGCGGCTGTCCGGCGATGCCAATGACTATCTCGGCAAGGGCCTATCCGGCGGGCGGGTCATCGCCGCGCCCGACCCGGCCTCGGTGTTCGTCGCCGAGCGCCAGATCATTGCCGGCAACGTGATCGGCTACGGCGCCACCAGCGGCGAGATATTCCTGCGCGGCAAGGTCGGCGAGCGGTTCTGCGTGCGCAATTCCGGTGCTACCGCGGTCGCCGAGGGAACCGGGGATCACGGCTGTGAGTACATGACCGGCGGCCGGGTCGTCGTGCTCGGCCAGACCGGCAGGAACTTCGCGGCCGGCATGTCCGGCGGGATCGCCTACCTGCTCGATCCCGATCCGCGCCGGATCAACACCGAGATGGCCGAGCTGGAGCCGCTGGACGACAGTGACGCCAGCTTCGTCAAGGAGCTCCTCAGCCGCCACCAAGCCGAGACGGGCTCGGCGGTCGCGGCCCGGCTGCTGGCGGACTGGGAAGCGGCGCTGCCGAGGTTCGGCAAGGTCATGCCGCAGGACTACAAGCGCGTGCTGGCGGCGGCCCGGCGTGCCGAGCGCGAGGGCCGGGACGTCAACGAGGCCGTCATGGCCGCAGCGCAGGGCTGAGGGGGAGGTCAGCGTGGCAGACCCGAGGGGATTCATCACTACGCCTCGGCAGACGCCTGTCCGGCGGCCGGTTGACATCCGGATCCGGGACTGGCGCGAGGTCTACACCGATTTCGGGCAGGGCGAGCTGGAGCGCCAGGCGGGGCGGTGCATGGACTGCGGCATCCCGTTCTGTCATAGCGGCTGCCCGCTGGGGAACCTGATCCCCGAGTGGAACGACCTGGTCTGGCGGCACGACTGGCAGGAGGCTGCCGAGCGGCTGCACGCCACCAACAACTTCCCCGAGTTCACCGGCCGGCTGTGCCCGGCACCGTGCGAGACCGCCTGCGTGCTGGGCATCAATGCCGATCCGGTCACGATCAAGCAAGTCGAGGTGGAGATCATCGACCGGGCCTGGGCCGAGGGCTGGGTACCGCCGCGGCCGCCGCCCGCCCATGCTGTCGCCGTCGGCCGGCGGGTAGCGGTGATCGGCTCCGGTCCTGCCGGGCTGGCTGCCGCACAGCAGCTGACCAGAGCCGGGCACGCGGTCACCGTCTTCGAGCGCGACGACCGGCCCGGCGGGCTGCTGCGATACGGGATTCCCGAGTTCAAGATGGAGAAGCGGCACCTGGACCGGCGGCTTGCGCAGATGCTGGCCGAGGGGACGGTCTTCCGCTGCGGGGTGCAGGCGGGTACCGACCTCACCGCGCGGCAGCTGCGCGACAATCATGACGCGATCGTGCTCGCCTGCGGTGCCAGGGTGCCCAGGGGACTGCCGGTGCCCGGGTCTGACCTCGACGGCATCCACCAGGCAATGGACTACCTGCCGCTGGCCAACCGGGTCGTCGCGGGAGTGGGCGGGCCGGCCGGGGCTGCCGCCGCTGCCGCGGCCGGCTCAGAGTCGGCGATCTCGGCCCGCGGCCGGCATGTGGTCATCATCGGCGGCGGCGATACCGGCGCCGACTGCCTGGGCACTGCGCTGCGTCAGGGTCCCGCGTCGGTCACCCAGCTTGAGATCATGCCGCGGCCGCCCGAGCTGCGGCCGCCGAGCCAGCCGTGGCCGACCTACCCGATGATCTACCGGGTGTCGAGCGCGCACGAGGAGGGCGGCGAGCGCGTCTACTCGGTCTCCACGCAGGGGTTCCTCGGTGACCAGACGGGCCGGGTACGCGCACTGCAGCTGGTGGAGGCGGAGCCATCGGGCGGTGGTTTCGCTCCCCGTGCGGGGACCGAGCGGGAACTGCGCTGCGACCTGGTCCTGCTGGCCATGGGCTTCACCGGCGCCGAGCCCGGCGAGCTGCTTGACGGCCTCGGCGTGGATCTGGACGGGCGGGGCAACGTGGCGCGGGACGGCTCGTATGCCACCTCAGCGCCTGGCGTCTTCGTCGCCGGCGACATGGGGCGGGGCCAGTCGCTGATCGTCTGGGCGATCGCAGAGGGCAGGTCCGCCGCGGCGCAGGTGGATTCCTACCTGGCCGGCGAGACGCTGCTGCCGGTCGCCATCCCGCCGACCGCGCGCCCGATGCGATAGGGCATCCGCGGCGGGCCCTTGAAATGATCGAACCACACCCGCGCCACGGGTAGCGTCACACAACATGTCGGTCGCTTTCATCCCGAGCCCGGCGCGCAGTGTCTGGCATGTCGGACCGATTCCCGTCCGGGCCGATGCGCTGTGCGTGGTGGCCGGGGTCGCCGTGGGCCTGTGGATCGCTGATCGGCGGTACCGCAGGATCGGCGGCCGGGACGGCACGGTTCTTGAGATCGCCACCCTGGCCGTGCCAGCGGGCCTGGTCGGTGCCCGCCTGTACAGCGTGCTGACCAACTACTCGCTCTATCTCGGGCACGGCCGCAGCTGGGTCGGCATATTGCGGATCTGGGACGGCGGGCTGGGCCTCCCCGGCGCGATGGCGGGTGCGGCCCTGGCGGCGTGGATCTACAGCCGCCGCGCGGGCATCGCGCTCGGCCCGGTAGCCGGAGCGGCGGCGCCAGCGCTCGCGTTTGCCCAGGCGATCGGGTGCTGGGGCGGCTGGTTCAGCCAGAATCTGTACGGCTGGCCCGCAGCACTGCCGTGGGCTGTGGAAATTTCCCCGGCGCGCCGGGCAAGCGGCTACGAGAGCTACGCGACCTTCCAGCCGGTCTTTCTTTACGAATCGCTCTGGGCGATCGGCCTGGGAGTTCTGCTCATCTACGCGAGCCGGCGGCTGCTGCTGACCGGCGGCCGCATCTTCGCCGTTTACGCCGCGCTGTACGCGATCGGCCGGCTCGGGGCTGAGGCCTTGCGGATCGTCGGCCCGGCTTACCTGTTCGGCTTCCGGGTCAATCAGGTGATGATGATCGGTGTCCTGGTGGCAGCGCTGGCGTACCTGCAGGTGAGCAGGGCAAGGAGAGGACCTGAGCTGGCCGTGGGAGCCAACGGCGCTCCGGGCCGCAGGGCGGCGGCGGTCACGGCGGCCCAGGCTCCGGGCCAGGACGGGAGCGCTTCCCACGCCATCGAGGGGCTGGCACCGACGGAGGCCGGGGATACGGCTGCCACGTCACAGTGACAGCCCGGCCGCAGGCCCGGTGAGCCGACAGCAGCCTGGCGAAGGCCCTGTGGCGCTTGGCGGAGGCCCTGTGGCTTCTGGCGGACGCCCTGAGGCGCCTGGCGGACGCCCTGTGGCGCCTGGCGGACGCCCTGTGGCGCCTGCGGAGGCGCTAGACGCGCGCGGGTCGGGGGGAGGGATGGGAGCGGGACAGCTGCGGCCGCTACGGCGCTTCAGGGCGCGCCCCGGGGCCGCTGCAGGGGCGCGCCCCGGCTCGGGGTGAGTCCGGAGCGGCTCCCTGCGCGTCCGCGCCGGGCAGCCTCGCGGGCTAACTGGTGCCGAGAGCGGGATTCGAACCCGCACGCCCTTTCGGACAGATGCTTTTGAGGCATCCGCGTCTGCCGTTCCGCCATCTCGGCATATATCATCAAAGCTGACGCTTTGACCGGTTCAAGCTCTTAGGGGACAACCATCGCCAGTAAATCTAGCGGCACACGGTACGCTCAGCGCGTGAGCCAGACAGCCTTTCATGTCGTGATCGCAGAAGACGAGGCACTCATCCGCCTGGATCTCAAGGAGATGCTGGAGGAGGAGGGCTACGTGGTGGCCGGCGAAGCCGGTGACGGGGAGACCGCCGTCAAGCTCGCCGAGCAGCTGCGACCGGATCTGGTGATCATGGATGTCAAGATGCCGGTACTCGACGGGATCTCGGCCGCCGAGCGAATCGCCGCGCAGCACCTGGCGCCGGTCGTTATCCTGACCGCGTTCTCCCAGCGGGATCTCGTCCAGCGGGCGAGCGAGGCCGGCGCGATGGCCTTCCTGATCAAGCCTTTCACCAAGGCCGATCTGGTTCCGGCCATCGAGATCGCGGTCAGCCGGTTCCAGGAAATATCTGCGCTGGAGACCGAGGTTGGCAGCCTGCGGGAGCGACTGGAGGTCCGCAAGCTGCTGGATCGCGCGAAGGGACTACTGCAGGCGGAACGCAAGATGACCGAGGCAGAAGCCTTCCGCTGGATCCAGAAGACCTCGATGGACCGGCGGATGACCATGCGCGCGGTGGCCGAGGAGGTCCTCGCCGCCAGCCTCCCGGCAGCGCCGACAGCACCGGCAGCGCCGACAGCCCCGCCCGGGCCGGAATCCGAGTCCGCAGGCTCCTGACACCGCACCTGACCCGCACCTGACCCCGCAGGCTCATGCAAGCGGGCGGGCCCGGCCCATAGACCCCCCGGTACCAGGCCCGGTACCCGCCCGCTTGCGCCGCCGCCCGCGTGTTGCGGCTGGCGGTGAAGAGCCCGGGCGGACCTTTGGTGCCATGTCAGCCTTCCCCGGGCCGGCACGTTCTCTACTCGGCCGCATCGGACTCTGCCCACCACGGTAGCGACGCGCCGCCGCGCCGCGCAAAGGCACCGACATTCACCGGCCCATATGGGTTAAACATCCCGTCATCCGCCAGCAGCGCAGCTGCGTCATGCAGTTGCGCCCTGGGCAGTGCTGCCCGGAGGAACAGTGCTGCCAGGAACAGTGCCGCCAGGGACAGCGCCGCCAGGGACAGTGCCGCCAGGGACAGCGCCGCCAGCGCCCGCGGCGGCGTCCCGCAGCAGGCAGCTGAGCCGGGAGGTGCACACTCGCCGGCCCTGCTCGTCGGAGATGACGATCTCGTAGGTGGTCATCGTGCGGCCGCCGTGCACTTGGGTCGCCACCCCGGTGACCTCGCCGTCGCGGGCCCCGCGGTGGTGCGTGGCATTGATCTCGATCCCGACCGTGATCCGGTCCGGGCCGGCGTGCAGCGCCGACCCGAGCGACCCCAGGGTCTCGGCCAGGACGCAGGATGCGCCGCCGTGCAGCAGTCCGTAGGGCTGGGTGTTCCCGGTCACCGGCATGGTGCCGACAACCCGCAGCGCCGAGGCCTCGATGATCTTGATGCCCATCCGGCCCACGAGCGTATCGGGGCCCGCCTGATCGAAACTGTCCCTGATCTGCTGCTCGCGGTGGTCGGCCACCGGTCACCTCCGAGTTGCTGACGGCGTCTGCTCCTGTGCAGCAGCCTAGGCAACCCGCCTGCCGCGCCCGTGCGAGAGCCCGGGCGAGAGCCCGGGCGAGCGCCCGTGCGAAGCGCCCGGTGTCCGGCGCCGGACGCAGTCTGCGGCCGTGACCGATAAGCCACCTGTCGTATTTTGGCGAAATTGGTCTTCTGCAGTCACTCCATTCACATATCTATCATCAGTTACTCGACGAAATGTAAATCTTTTTAGCACCAAAGGGCTGACTTTCCTGTTGTTAGCGTTAACAATCCGGGTGGACCCGGTTGACGATGACCGGGCACGCAAATGCAGGAGGCTCCATGATCAACCTCAGATCGCGCCGGACCGCTTGGGCCACCCGGATCAGCGCAGCCGCCATCCTCGCGCTCGGCGTAGCGGGATCGGTCGGCATGAGCCAGGCGTCCGCGGCTCCCCAGTCGTTAGCCTGGCAGTGCGGCTCGGGCCCGACCGTCACCAAGCAGTTCTTCGGCACGGCCTACGACCTGTACGCCAAGGCGGACCTGCCCGTCTACCGGTACATCCTGGCCAACTGCAAGGGCATGCGGGTCGGGATCCTGACCTACGGCGGAACCATCCAGTTCATCGATGCGCCCGGCCGCGGCGGCCAGATCGCTGACGTCGTGCTCGGCTTCAAGACGCTGAAGGACTACGTCACCGAGGCGAGCCCGCCGGTGACGGCCAACGGCGGCCCCTATTTCGGCGAGACCATCGGCCGGTACGGCAACCGGATCGCCAAGGGCACCTTCAGCCTGGACGGCCACACCTACACCCTGCCGATCAACAATGGCGTCAATAGCCTGCACGGTGGCCTGGTCGGCTTCGGTAACCACGTCTGGGCCGCCACCGAGGTTCCGCACGGCGTGCAGCTCAAGCTGGTCAGCCCGAATGGTGATGACGGCGCCAACGTCGGCTGCAGCTGCACCGGATTCCCCGGCCAGCTCACCGTGTACGTCACGTTCACCCTGAACAACGCCAACCAGCTGGGGATCCACTATCAGGCGACGACGACCATGGACACCGTCCTCAACCTGACCAACCACAGCTACTTCAACCTGGGAGGCGAGAGCTCCGGCGCGGTCTACAACCAGCTCGTGCAGATCAACGCCGACTCCTACACGCCCACTGACACCACCCAGATCCCGACTGGGGTCATCGCGCCGGTGGCCGGCACTCCGTTCGACTTCCGCTCGCCGCACACGATCGGCTCGCGGATCAACGAAGACAACCAGCAGCTGCTGATCGCCCAGGGCTACGACCACAACTGGGTGCTCAACAACTGGGGCCCGACATTCGACGGGCTGCGGCTGGCCGCCCATGCCTGGGACCCGGCCAGCGGGCGCGAGCTCACCGTCTGGACCGATCAGCCCGGCGTTCAGTTCTACTCGGGCAACTTCCTCAACGGGACGCTGGTGGGAATCAGCAACCACATCTACCGGCAGAGCGCCGGGTACACCTTCGAGACCCAGCACTTCCCGAACTCGCCCAACCAGCCGAACTTCCCCTCAACCGAGCTGAAGCCCGGTCAGGTGTTCAGCTCGACCACCATTTTCCAGTTCAACTCCTTCTGACCGGTCCCTTCTGATGGCGCCCGGCCGGACCTGCCAGCAGGTCCGGCCGGGGGCGGCCGGGGGCGGCCGGGGCGGGCCCGTCTTCGCCGCTGACGGCGCGGCGGCCCACTAGACTTCCTGCGTGGCGACCAAGCCGATACCCGCGGCCAGTACCGGGCCCGAGCGCAAGCTGCTGCTGCTGGACGGGCACTCACTGGCCTACCGGGCCTTTTTCGCGCTGCCGGTAGAGAATTTCTCCACCACGACCGGCCAGCCGACCAACGCCGTCTACGGCTTCACCGCCATGCTCATCAACGTGCTGCGCGACGAGCAGCCCACGCACATCGCCGTGGCCTTCGACCGCGGCGAGCCGACGTTCCGGCATGAGCAGTACGTGGAGTACAAGGCGAACCGCCGGGAGACCCCGGCTGACTTCCGCAGCCAGCTGAGCCTGATCTTCGAGGTACTCGACGCGCTCGGCATCGCCCGGCTGTCGGTGGCTGGTTATGAGGCCGATGACATCATCGCGACCCTGGCGACCCAGGCCGAGGCCGACGGCATGAGCGTCTTGATCGTCACCGGCGACCGGGACGCCCTGCAGCTGGTGGACGACAGCATCACGGTGCTGATGACCAGGCGCGGGATCAGCGACATGACCCGCTTCACGCCCGCGGCGGTGACCGAGAAGTACGGCCTGACACCCGCGCAGTATCCCGATTTCGCGGCCCTGCGCGGCGACCCGAGCGACAACCTGCCCAGCATCCCGGGGGTCGGCGAGAAGACGGCGTCCCGCTGGGTGGTGGAGTTCGGCTCGCTCGCGCAGCTGGTCGACCGGGTGGCGGAAGTCAAGGGCAAGGCAGGCGACAGCCTGCGCGAGCACCTGGCGGACGTGCTGCGCAACCGCCAGCTGACCGAGCTGGCGCGCGATGTGGCGGTCGGTGCCGCCCCGCACGAGCTGCGCCCCGTTCCCTGGGACCGGGAGCAGATCCACCAGCTCTTCGACACGCTGCAGTTCCGGGTCCTGCGCGACCGGCTTTACACCACACTGCCAAACGGGATTACCGAGCTAGCCGCACCACCCGCCGCCGGACCTGCCGCCGGCCAGCGGGGATTCGACGTTGAGCTGGCAGTCATCGGCCCCGGCGACGTCGCGGCCTGGCTGTCGGAGCATTCCGGCCCCGGCCGGGCGGGCCTGGCGGCCAGCGGCAGCTGGGGCCGCGGCACCGGCGTGCTGGACGGGCTCGCGCTGGCCGCGCCGGACGGGGCTGCCGCCTTCGTCGACCCGACGGCGCTGGCCGAGCACGACGAGCAGGCACTGGCCGCCTGGCTGGCTGACCCGGCGGTGACCAAGGCCATGCACGACGCCAAGGGGCCGATGCACGCGCTGGCCGCCCACGGTCTGGTGCTGCGCGGGCTGACCAGCGACACGGCCCTGGCTGCCTACCTGGCGCTGCCTGGCCAGCGCTCGTTTGACCTGGCGGACCTGTCGCTGCGCTACCTCAGCCGGGAACTGCCCGGCGCCGCCGGCAACAGCACCGGCCAGCTCGCACTCGAGCTGTCCGGCGACGACGCGCCGGCCGCGCTCGCGCAGCGCGCCGTGGCGACCGCCGAGCTCGCCGACGCGCTGGACGCCGACCTGGCCAATCGGGGCGCTACCCGGCTGCTGGCGCAGGTGGAGCTGCCGCTGGTTGGCGTGCTCGCCGAGATGGAGCGGGCCGGCATCGCGGCCGACGCCGATCACTTCGCCAGCATGTCGGCCAGCCTGGGCGGCGAGGTCAAGGCCGCCGAGCAGGGCGCTTTCGCGGCCACCGGGCACGAGTTCAATCTCGGCTCGCCCAAGCAGCTGCAGGAGGTGCTGTTCACCGAGCTCGGCCTGCCGAAGACCAAGCGGATCAAGACCGGTTACACCACCGACTCCGAGGCGCTGACGGGCCTGCTGGCGCAGACCGGCCACCCGGTACTTGAGCACCTGCTGCGCCACCGTGACGTGGCGAAGCTGAAGAGCATCGTCGACTCGCTGATCCCGATGGCCGGGCAGGACGGCCGCATCCACACGACCTACAACCAGATGATCGCCGCGACCGGACGGCTCTCCTCGACCGACCCGAACCTGCAGAACATCCCGATCCGGACCGAGGAAGGCCGCCGGATCCGGCAGGGCTTCGTGGTCGGCGCGGGGTATGAGTGCCTGCTGACCGCGGACTACAGCCAGATCGAGCTGCGCATCATGGCCCACCTGTCCGGCGATGAGGCGCTGGCTGCCGCGTTCGGCTCCGGGCATGACTTCCACGCCGCGACCGCCTCCAGCGTGTTCGGCGTGCGGCCGGCCGAGGTCACCGGCGAGCTGCGCAGCAGGATCAAGGCGATGAACTACGGCCTGGCCTACGGGCTGTCGGTCTACGGGCTGTCCCAGCAGCTGCACGTCCCGCCGGACGAGGCCCGCGCGTTCATGGACGAGTACTTCCAGCAGTTCGGCGGGGTCAGGGACTATCTGAACGAGGTGGTCGCCCAGGCCCGCAAGGACGGCTACACCCAGACGATCCTCGGCCGCCGGCGTTACCTGCCGGATCTGACCTCCGACAACCGCCAGCGCAGGGAGATGGCCGAGCGGATGGCCCTCAATGCGCCGATCCAGGGCTCGGCGGCCGACATCATCAAGGTGGCCATGCTCGCGGTGCACCGCGAGATCGCCCAGCGCGGCCTGCGTTCCCGGATGCTGCTCCAGGTCCACGACGAGCTGCTGTTCGAGGTCGCCCCCGGCGAGCTCGACGAGCTCACCGAAATGGTCCGCGCGCGAATGTGCGGCGCGTTCGAGCTGAGCGTGCCGCTTGCGGTGTCCATGGGCACCGGCCGCAGCTGGGCGGACGCGGCGCATTGAGACTGGCTGTCCCTTGCGACTGGCTGCCCTGCGATTGGCTGTCCTTGCGATTGGCTGTCCTGCGACTGGCTGGGGCGAGATTGGGCGCGCCGAGATCGCAGTGCCCAAACTGTGATGCGAGCCCGCCACGCCCGGCCGACGGCGCCGGGAAGGCAGCCTGGAGTGCGGTTGCGGCTTTCCGGGGGGCCTGTTCCGGCCCGCCAGACCGGCCGCCGGAGCATCGCGGGACCGGCCGCAGATTGACCCGCCGCCCGCGCTCTCATATTCTGAACGCTGCGTTGTGTTATTTTGCAGTCCGCCATGGTCATGCAGCCCGCGGGCCGTCTAACGGCATGCCGCGGCTGGTTCTGCTGGCCCGGCTCGCCCAGTCGCTCGTGGCCGCCGATGGCGTATTGACCTGTGCACAGCGCGCGTCCGCACATCCCTGTCCGTACCCGGAGCCCACCTACACATGACGAGCAGCACCGAGACCACCTCGACCCCCAAAGTAGCGGTCAACGACATCGGTTCCGAGGAGGCCTTCCTCGCCGCGATCGACGAGACCATCAAGTACTTCAATGACGGCGACATCGTCGAAGGAACTGTTGTCAAAGTCGACAGGGACGAGGTCCTGCTCGACATCGGCTACAAGACCGAAGGCGTCATTCCGTCCCGCGAGCTGTCGATCAAGCACGACGTCGACCCGCATGACGTAGTGAAGAACGGCGAGCACATCGAGGCCCTGGTCCTGCAGAAGGAGGACAAGGAGGGCCGGCTGATCCTGTCCAAGAAGCGCGCCCAGTACGAGCGCGCCTGGGGCACGATCGAGAAGATCAAGGACGAGGACGGCGTCGTCACCGGCACGGTCATCGAGGTCGTCAAGGGCGGCCTGATCCTGGACATCGGCCTGCGCGGGTTCCTGCCTGCCTCGCTGGTGGAGATGCGGCGCGTCCGCGACCTCCAGCCGTACGTCGGCAAGGAGATCGAGGCGAAGATCATCGAGCTGGACAAGAACCGCAACAACGTGGTGCTGTCCCGCCGGGCCTGGCTGGAGCAGACGCAGTCGGAGGTCCGCCAGAACTTCCTCAACACGCTGCAGAAGGGCCAGATCCGCAAGGGCGTCGTCTCCTCGATCGTCAACTTCGGAGCGTTCGTCGACCTGGGCGGGGTGGACGGCCTGGTGCACGTCTCGGAGCTGTCCTGGAAGCACATCGACCATCCGGGTGAGGTCGTCGAGGTCGGCCAGGAGGTCACCGTCGAGGTCCTGGACGTCGACATGGACCGCGAGCGGGTATCGCTGTCGCTGAAGTCGACGCAGGAGGATCCCTGGCAGCAGTTCGCGCGGATGCACCAGATCGGCCAGGTCGTCCCGGGCCGGGTCACCAAGCTGGTTCCGTTCGGCGCCTTCGTCCGGGTGGAAGAGGGCATTGAGGGCTTGGTGCACATCTCCGAGCTGGCTGACCGGCATGTCGAGATTCCCGAGCAGGTCGTGCAGGTCGGCGACGAGATATTCGTCAAGATCATCGACATCGACCTCGACCGGCGCCGGATCAGCCTGTCGCTCAAGCAGGCCAACGAGGGCACCATCGGCGAGGCCCTCGGCGAGGACTTCGACCCGACCCTGTACGGCATGCCGGCTACCTACGACGAGCAGGGCAATTACATCTATCCCGAGGGCTTCGACCCGGAGTCGGGCGAATGGCTTGACGGCTACAATTCCCAGCGCGAAGAGTGGGAGCGTCAGTACGCCGAGGCCCGCACCAGGTACGAGGCGCACCGGCAGCAGGTCACCGACGCGCGCACCAAGTCCAGTGCCGCCGAGGAGGCTGACGGCGACAAGGACGTATCGGCCCCCCGCCAGCCCGAACCAGAGGCGACCGGCACGCTGGCATCGGACGAGGCGCTGGCCGCGCTGCGGGAGAAGCTGTCGGGCGGCCAGAGCTGACCGCTGAGGTTTTGCCGTAGTCATGACGAGCGGCCCGGATTCCCGCCGCCCGGCAGGTGTCGGCCGGTCGGGATCCCGAGCGCCGTCGCGGGTGCTCCGGGTCGGCCTGACCGGCGGGATCGGCGCCGGGAAAAGCGCGGTAGCGGCCCGCCTGGCCGCCCAGGGCGCCGTGATCATCGATGCCGACGCCATCGCCAGGCAGGTGGTCGCTCCCGGCACGCCCGGCCTGGCCGAGGTGACCGCGGCGTTCGGCCCTGGCGTGCTTCTCCCGGACGGCAGCCTGGACCGGACCAGGCTCGGTGAGATCGTGTTCGCCGATCCGCAGCTGCGGGCCCGGCTGAACGCGATCATTCACCCGCTGGTCGGCGCCCGGATGCGCGAGCTGGAAGACTCCGTCCGCGGGGCCGCGATCGTGGTGCACGACGTTCCGCTCATCGCGGAGAACAACCTGGCCGGTTCCTATGATCTCGTCGTCGTCGTCGACGTGCCGCCGAGGATCCAGCTGGACCGGCTGGTCAGATACCGCGGAATGCCCGAAGATCAGGCGCGCGCCCGGATGGCCGCCCAGGCCAGCAGGCAGCAGCGGCTGGCGATCGCCGGGATCGTGATCGACAATTCGGGCTCGCTGGCCGAGCTGGACCGCCAGGTTGGCGACCTGTGGACCGAGCTGCGCCGCCGGGCGCATGCGGCAGTTCCCTGACCGGCGGCGCGGCGCTGGTACACCTGCCCCGGCGCTGCCCCGGCGCTGCCCCGGCGCTGCCCCGGCGCTGCCCCGGCGCTGACCCGGCGCTGACCCGCCCGGGTTGTCAGACCCCCGCCCTACAGTGGAATAGCTGGGCCAGCATCGAAGTTGCCCGGGTGACGAGTTCCGGGTGACACCGGGGGAGAGGAGTCGCCGTGCGTCCCGTGACCGACCTGCAGCGCCGGGTGGCGCCGTTCGAGGTTGTCACGGACATGGTGCCCGCAGGCGACCAGCCACAGGCCATCGCGGAGATGGAGAAGCGGATCAGGGCCGGGGCCAAGGACACGGTCCTGCTCGGCGCGACCGGCACCGGCAAGACGGCAACTGTCGCCTGGCTGGCCGAGCGGCTGCAGCGGCCGACCCTGGTCATGCTGCCGAACAAGACCCTGGCCGCGCAGTTCGCCAACGAGCTGCGCGAGATGCTCCCGCACAACGCGGTGGAGTACTTCGTCTCCTATTACGACTACTACCAGCCCGAGGCCTACGTCCCGCAGACCGACACCTATATCGAGAAGGACTCCTCGATCAACGACGAGGTGGACCGGCTCCGGCACTCGGCAACCAACTCGCTGCTGACCCGCCGGGACACCATCGTTGTGGCATCGGTGTCGTGCATTTACGGCCTGGGCACCCCGCAGGAGTACGTGGACCGGATGGTCAGGCTCCGGGTAGGCGGCACGACCGACCGGGATGCCCTGCTGCGCAAGCTGGTCGGGATGCAGTACGTCCGCAACGACCTGGCCTTCACCAGGGGAACGTTCCGGGTGCGCGGCGACACCATCGAGATCATCCCGGTCTACGAGGAACTCGCCGTCCGGATCGAGATGTTCGGCGACGAGATCGAGCGGCTGATGACCCTGCACCCGCTGACCGGCGAGGTGATCAGCGAGGATGACGAGCTGTACATCTTCCCGGCCACGCACTACGTCGCGGGCCCGGAGCGGATGGAGCGGGCCATCGCCGGCATCGAGGCGGAACTGGCGGTGCGACTGGCTGAGCTGGAGCAGTCAGGCAAGCTCCTGGAGGCGCAGCGGCTCCGGATGCGCACGACCTACGACGTCGAGATGATGCGCCAGGTCGGCAGCTGCTCGGGAATCGAGAATTACTCACTGCACATCGACGGCCGCGAGAAGGGCAGCCCGCCGAACACCCTGCTGGATTTCTTCCCCGAGGATTTCCTGCTGGTCATCGACGAGTCGCACGGCACTGTCCCGCAGATCGGGGCGATGTACGAGGGCGACGCGTCCAGGAAGCGGGTCCTGGTCGAGCATGGCTTCCGGCTGCCCAGCGCCATGGACAACCGCCCGCTCACCTGGGAGGAGTTCTGCGACCGGATCGGCCAGACGCTGTACCTGTCGGCAACTCCCGGCCCGTACGAGCTGCAGCGGGTTGGCGGTGACGTGGTCGAGCAGGTGATCCGCCCGACCGGGCTCGTCGATCCCGCTGTGCTCATCAAGCCGACCAAGGGCCAGATCGACGACCTGGTGCACGAGATCAGGGAGCGGGCCGAGCGGTTCGAGCGGGTCCTGGTCACCACGCTGACGAAAAAGATGGCCGAGGATCTCACCGACTACCTGCTGGAGCTCGGCATCAGGGCCAGGTACCTGCACAGCGAGGTGGACACGCTGCGCCGCATTGAGCTGCTGCGGGAACTGCGGCTTGGCGAGTACGACGTCCTCGTCGGGATCAACCTGCTGCGCGAGGGCCTGGACCTGCCCGAGGTATCGCTGGTGGCGATCCTGGACGCGGACAAGGAGGGCTTCCTGCGGTCCGGCACGTCGCTGATCCAGACAATCGGCCGCGCGGCGCGCAACGTGTCCGGGGAGGTCCATATGTACGCCGACAAGGTCACGCCGTCGATGCAGCGCGCCATCGACGAGACTAACCGGCGCCGCGACCGGCAGATCGCTTACAACGTCAAGAACGGCGTCGACCCGCAGCCGCTGCGCAAGCGGATCGCCGACATCCTGGACCAGCTGGCCAGGGAGGACGCGGACACCGAGCAGCTGATCGGCGGGTCCGGGCGACAGCAGAGCCGCGGCAAGGCGCCCGTGCCCGGCTTGTCGTCGCGGGCCAGGGCGGTCGCCGTCGCGGCCGGGGCGCGCCAGGCGGAGCAGGACGCGGCCGGCGGCGGCCCGGCGCGCGATGATCTGATCGCGCTCATCACCGAGCTGACCGAGCAGATGCACACCGCTGCCGCCGAGCTGAAGTTCGAGGTCGCCGCGCGCTACCGGGATGAGATCAAGGATCTCAAGCATGAGCTGCGCGGCATGCAAGCCGCGGGCGTGTAGCCGCTGGCGTCTCCTGCGGGCCGGGCGAGAACCTGGCGGCCTTGCCGCGCCATCGCCGCCAGTCGCGCCGTTGCCAGCCGCATCGTTGCCAGCCGCACCCCCCAGCCAGTCGCACCCCAGCCAGTCGCACCGCTGGGAACCGGCGGCGGGCCTGCAGCGTCCAAGGTGCATGGGGGCAGCAGGTTAATCTCCAGGCAGCCGGATCGCGCGCCCGGGCGCTGCCCGGCGCCCGGCCAGGGAGGCAGGCAGCGATGGCCAGGTCAGCGGATGCCAGGTCGGCGATGGCCAGGTTCGTGGTGGCTAGGTCAGTGAGCGTCAGGTCAGCGGTTGCGGGGTCACGGGCCGCCAGGTCACGGGCCGCCAGGTCACGGGGCGCCGGGTCACGGGGCGCCGGGTCACGGGGCGGTCGCCGCGGGCTATTGTGCGGTGCGCTCCTGCTCGGCCTGATCGCCGTCACGGCCTGCGGGAGCGTCCGGGCGCCGGCGGGCACGACCGCTGCCGCTGCCCGCCAGCTAGCCGCGGCGGACCACGCCAGGCCCGCCCAGCTGGTGCTGTGCGCGGACCCGGCAGCGGCCAGCCGGGTGGTGATCTCGCGCACCGCGGTTATCCGGCAGATTCAGCCGGGCAAGAACCTGCCGTCAGCTCAGGTGACCATTGCGAGCGGGGCGAGGGCGCGCATCCTGGCCACGGCCCTGTGCGCGCTGCCGAGGATGCCGAAAGGCGCCTTCAACTGCCCGGCGCAGTTCTTCGGTCACGACGCGCTGAAATTCACTGCTGGCGGGAGGCAGCTGCCGACGGTGACGGTCCTGCCGACCGGCTGCCAGACAGTCACCGGTCTCGGCCCGGTGCGCTGGGTCGCCAAGAACCCCGGATTCTGGACGGTCCTGGACAGGGCCGCGGCTGCCGCGGGCCCGGTACGATCGCACCACGGCCCTACTATCCCGAGCTGATCAGCGGCCGCCGGCCCCGCATCCTCCCTGGCGGGCAGCCAGAGAGGGACCGCGATGACGTGGGTGCTGTTCGATTACGGCAGGGTGATTTCCCGCCCGCCGCCCGAGCCTGACCTGGCCGCGCTGGCCGCAACGGCGGGGGCCGAGGTTCCGGACCTGCTGGAGCAGTACTACCGCTGGCGGCTCGCCTATGACCTGGCAGAACTAGACGCCCGGGGGTACTGGCGCCGGATCGCAGCCGGCCTGCACCGGAACTACACCGACGCCGTGATCGCAGAGCTGGTCCGGCTGGACAATGCGGCCTGGCTCCATCTGGCGGACGGCACGGTGGCACTGGTGGAGGAACTGGCCGGCGCCGGGCACCGCCTCGCGCTGCTGTCCAACGCCCCGACCGAGATCGCGGCGGCTGTCAGCGGGCTGCCGCTGGCGCGGCGCTTCGAGCACCTGCTGTTCAGCTGCCATCTCAGCTCCGCCAAGCCGGACCCGCGCTGCTTCGCGCTCGCGCTCGACCAGATCGGCGCCAGTCCCGGCGAAGTGATTTTCATCGATGACCGGCCGGACAACGTCGCCGCGGCCGCCGCCCTCGGGATCTCCGCCGTTCACTTCACCGGCCCGGAGCAGGCCAGGGACGAAGTTCTCGCGCTGCTGGAGACTGTCGCCTGATCCTGCGGCGCGGGCAGCCCCGGGACTGTGCAGTGATCGCGCGGCACTGATGTCGCGCGATCATCCCGGGGAAATGCGCGTAGGGTCAGACGCATGCTGGCGAGCCTGGTCGCCGCCCTGGTGTCGGCGTTCTGTTACGGGGTGGCCGCCGTTATGCAGGCGATCGCGGTCCGCTCGGCGACGCGCCGGCCGGAGCTGTCTGCCCAGCCCACGACGGCTCAGCCTGGGATGGCTCAGCCCGGGATGGCTCAGCCGGGTACCGCGAACCGCGGCGGCGGGGTGGACCCTGGCCTGGTCGTCCGGATGCTGCGGCAGTGGCCGTTTGTGGCGAGCCTCTTCATCGACCTCGTCGGCTTCGTGGCCCAGCTGGTGGCGCTCTCCCGGCTGCCGCTGTTCGCCGTGCAGGCGATCATCGCGGCCAATCTGGCCGTCACCGCGGTACTCGCCGCCTGGCTGATGCGCGTGCCGCTGACCGTGCGCGAGTGGCTCGCCGTGACCGGGGTGGTCGCCGGGGTGGGCCTGCTGGGCTCGTCCGCCGGCGCCGAGGGCGCCGCCAGGGTCGGCGCGACCTTCCAGCTAGCCCTGATCGTGGCCGTCGCGGGTGTCGCGGTCGCGGGTCTGGCTGCCGCCCGGCTGCCGAACCCGGCCCGGACCCCGGTGCTGGGCGCCGTGGCGGGCCTCGGGTACGCGGTGCTCGCCGTCTCGGCCCGGATTCTGCCCGGCTTCTCCCCGCACCAGCTGATTCGCGATCCGGCGAGCTACACCCTGGCGGCGGCCGGGATCGTCTCGTTCATGCTTTACGCCGCCGCGCTGGAAGGCGGCAGCGTGACGGTGGCGACAGCGGCCGTGGTTCTCGCCGAGACCATGCCGCCGGCCCTGGTCGGCGTGGTGTTCCTCGGTGATCAGACCCGCCGCGGCCTCGCCGGTGTCGCCGTGGCGGGCTTCATCCTGGCCGTGGTCTGCGCGGTGGCCCTGGCGAGATTCGGCGAGGCCGGCGACCAGCGCGACGCCGTCGCGGAGCGCGCCCCGACCGGACCCGCCTTCGGGTCGGCCGGCCTGGGCTGACGCCCGATGAGTGTCGGCGCACGTCACGGCGGCGCGGGCCTGATATTCTGAGACCCCGTGGACCGGCGCGAATAGCCGCTGGCACTCACCACGGGAGCTTCAACTTGGCGACGCCACCATACGCATCACGGCCAGTCCTGACTAGGCATCTCTTCGTCACCGGAGGCGTTGCGTCCAGCCTCGGCAAAGGCCTTACCGCCTCCAGCCTCGGCCGCCTGCTCAAGGCGCGGGGACTGCGGGTCAACATGCAGAAGCTTGATCCGTACCTGAACGTGGACCCCGGCACGATGAACCCGTTCCAGCACGGCGAGGTCTTCGTCACCGACGACGGAACCGAGACCGATCTGGACGTCGGGCACTATGAGCGGTTCCTGGATATCCGGCTGCCAGGCTCGTCGAACGTCACCACCGGCCAGATCTACTCCAGCGTGATCGCCAAGGAGCGGCGCGGCGATTACCTGGGCGACACCGTGCAGGTCATCCCGCACATCACCAACGAGATCAAGGCCAGGATCAGCCAGATGGGCGGTCCTGACGTGGACGTCGTCATCACTGAGGTTGGCGGCACCGTCGGCGATATCGAGTCGCTGCCATTCCTGGAGGCGATCCGGCAGATCCGGCACGAGATCGGCCGGGACCGCTGCTTTTCGCTGCACGTGTCGCTGCTGCCCTACATCGGCCCGTCCGGTGAGCTGAAGACCAAGCCGACCCAGCACTCGGTCGCCGCGCTGCGCAGCATCGGCATCCAGCCCGACGCGATTGTCTGCCGGTCCGACCGGCCGATCAGCGGCGGGCTCAAGCGCAAGGTCAGCCTGATGTGCGACGTGGACGAGGAAGGCGTGGTGTCTGCTCCGGACGCTCCGTCCATCTACGACATACCCCGGGTGCTGCACGCCGAGGGGCTCGACGCTTATGTGGTGCGGCGCCTCGGCCTGCCCTTCCACGACGTGGACTGGAGCGACTGGGACGACCTGCTGCGCCGGGTCCACCACCCGGCCCGCAGCGTCACGATCGCGCTCGTCGGCAAGTACGTGGACTTGCCCGACGCCTACCTGTCCCCGGCCGAGGCGCTGCGGGCTGGCGGCTTCGCCAACGACGCCCGGGTCAACATCCGCTGGGTGACCAGCGACGACTGCCAGACTCCCGACGGGGCGGCGCGCCAGCTCGACGGCGCGGACGGCGTGCTGGTGCCCGGCGGATTCGGCGTGCGGGGCATCGAGGGCAAGATCGGCGCCGTCCGGCATGCCCGCACGGCCGGGATCCCGCTGCTGGGGCTGTGCCTCGGCCTGCAGTGCGTGGCCATCGAGGTCGGCCGTGACCTCGCCGGTCTGGAGGGGGCCAACAGCACCGAGTTCGATCCCGCAGCCGCCCATCCGGTGATCGCCACCATGGCCGACCAGGAAGACGTCGTGGCCGGGGAGCGGGACATGGGCGGCACCATGCGGCTCGGCCTGTACCCGGCGGTGCTCGCCGAGGGCAGCCTGGTACGCGAGCTGTACGGCGCCGAGGTAGTCCAGGAGCGGCACCGGCACCGGTATGAGGTCAACAACGCCTACCGCGAGGTACTGGAGCAGGCGGGCCTGGTCTGCTCCGGGCTGTCCCCGGACCGGCGGCTGGTGGAGTTCGTGGAACTGCCACGCAGCGTGCACCCGTTCTTCGTCGCGACCCAGGCTCATCCCGAGTTCCTGTCGCGGCCGACGCGCGCGCATCCCCTGTTCAGCGGGCTCGTCGCGGCAGCGCTCGAGCGGTCAGGGGCCGTGCCGGCGGCCGGCCCGGTGACTGCCGCGAGCGCATGACCGGCGCCGGCCGACGCAAGTCAGCGACGAGGCGGGAGGTCCCTGGGTGAGCGAGGCTTTCGAGGCCGGCCAGTTCCGCGATTCCGCCGAGCGCTGGCCGGTAACCGCATCGACGCTGCTCGCCAGCGGGGCGGTCGTCCGCCTGCGCCGCGACATGGTCCGGATGCCCGATGGCCTGACGGCCGGCCGGGAAGTGGTCGAGCACCCGGGCGCAGTGGCGGTGCTGGCGCTGGACGACAGGGGCCGGGCGCTGCTGATCCGCCAGTACCGGCACCCGGTCGGCAGGCTGCTGTGGGAGATTCCGGCCGGCCTGCGCGACGTTGCCGGCGAGCCGCCGCTGCAGACCGCCGAGCGGGAGCTGCGGGAGGAAACCGGCTACCGCGCCGCGCACTGGCAGGTGCTCGCCGATTTCTTCACCTCGCCGGGCATCAGTACCGAGCGGCTGCGGATCTTCCTGGCCCGCGGGCTTACCAAGATCCCCGAGGCGGAGCAGGCGTACGTCCGGCGGGATGAGGAGGCGCAGCTCGTGATCGCCTGGCTGTCCCTGGATGAGGCCGTAGCGCGGTTTCTGGCCGGCGATCTGCACAATGGCGTCACTGCTATCGGTATCTTGTCCGCGTATGCCACCCGGGCTGATGGGTTCGCTACGCTGCGCGGCACGGACGCGCCAGAGCGCTGATCACCCCATCAACCGCCGCGACATGCGCGCAGGGACTCGGCTCGGCTGGCAACGACGCCAGGCAGCCGGGCGGACACGGAAGGACTGGAAGCCATGAGGGTCGGGGTTCCCAAGGAAGTCAAGAACCACGAGTACCGGGTCGCGATCACGCCAGCCGGGGTGCATGAGCTGGTCACCGGCGGCCACCAGGTCTACCTCCAGCAGGACGCGGGTACCGGCTCGTCGCTCCCCGACGCGGACTTCGTCGCCGCCGGCGCGATCATCCTGCCCACTGCGGACGAGGTATGGGAAGCCGGCGATCTGATCCTCAAGGTCAAGGAGCCCGTTGCCGAGGAGTACCACCGGCTGCGCAAGAACCAGGTCCTGTTCACCTACCTGCACCTGGCCGCTTCCCGTGAGTGCACCCAGGCGCTGCTGGAATCGGGGATCACCGCCATCGCGTATGAGACTGTCCAGCTGCCCGATGGCTCCCTGCCGCTGCTCGCGCCGATGTCGGAAGTCGCGGGCCGGATGGCGCCGCAGGTCGGGGCGCATCATCTGCAGCGCGACGGCGGTGGCCGCGGCGTGCTGATGGGCGGGGTGTCCGGCGTCTATGCCGCCAAGGTCGTCGTGCTCGGCGCTGGTGTCTCCGGCATGAATGCTGCGGCCATCGCGCTGGGCATGCAGGCCGAGGTGCTCCTAGTGGACAAGAACGTGGCCCGGCTGCGGTCGGCTGACGCGATTTACCAGGGCCACTGCCAGACGGTCGCCTCCAACGCCTACGAGATCAACCGGGCCGTGATCGACGCTGACCTGGTCATCGGCGCGGTGCTCGTGCCCGGTGCCAAAGCCCCGACGCTGATCTCCAACGAGCTTGTCTCCCGGATGAAGCCAGGATCGGTCCTGGTGGACATCTCGATCGACCAGGGCGGTACCTTCGAGGACTCCCACCCCACCACCCATGCGGAGCCGACCTACCGGGTGCACGACTCGGTCTTCTACTGCGTTGCCAACATGCCGGGTGCCGTGCCGCACACCTCGACCTACGCGCTGACTAACGTGACGCTGCCGTACGTTGTCGAGATCGCGCGCCGCGGCTGGCGCGAGGCGCTGCGGGCCGATCCGTCGTTCGCGCCGGGCCTTAACACCCACCAGGGACTGATCACCTGCCGGCCGGTCGCCGAGGCACACGGCCTGCCGTGGACGTCGCTGTCAGAGGTGCTGAGCTGACCACCGTGGCCGGTGCCGTCCGCCGCTACCTTGATCACCTGACGGTCGAGCGCGGGCTGGCGGCACACACGCTGCAGGCCTACCACCGGGATCTGCAGCGCTATGCGCTGACGCTGGCCGCCCGCGGCAGGCCCGATATCAGCGAGGTGACCACGCAGGACGTCGCCGACTACCTGGCTGGCCTGCGGGCCGGCGACGAGGAGCACCCGCCGCTGGCGGCCAGCTCGGCGGGGCGGGCGGTGGTGGCGGTCCGTGGCCTGCATGCGTTCGCGCTGGCCGAGAGCCTCTCGCCGGCTGACCCGGCCCGCCTGGTACGGCCGCCAGCGCCGCCGCGGCGGCTGCCCAGGGCAATCACCGTGCCGGAGGTCGAGCGGCTGCTCGCCGCCGCCGGGGGCGGCCCCGCGGCTAGCTCCGGCCCGGCGCGGGCGGCACCAGCCTTGGATGCACCTGCGCGGCTGCGCGACCGTGCCCTGCTCGAGCTGCTCTACGGGACGGGGGCGCGGATCTCCGAAGCCGTCGGACTGGACATTGATGACCTGGATCTTGCCTCCGGGCCGCGCGCGGTCTCGGTGCCCGCTGCCATCCGGCTGGCGGGCAAGGGCGGCAAGCAGCGGATCGTGCCGGTCGGCAGCTACGCGCGCGCCGCGCTCGAGGCCTACCTGATCCGGGCCCGGCCGGCCCTGGCCAGCGCTGCGCGCCGGGGCCCGCCCAGCGCCGCGGTTTTCCTCAACGCCCGCGGGGGCCGGCTCACCCGCCAGGGTGCGTGGGGGACGCTGCGGGCCGCGGCGGCCCGGGCCGGGCTGGCTGATATCTCGCCGCACACGCTGCGGCACTCCTTCGCCACCCACCTGCTGGACGGCGGCGCTGACGTCCGCGTGGTCCAGGAACTGCTGGGCCACGCATCGGTGACGACCACGCAGGTCTACACCCTGGTGACGGTGGACAAGCTCCGCGAGGTGTACGCCGCCGCCCATCCGCGCGCGCTCGGGTGAGTCCCATATCGCCGCGAACGGTGAGTCGTTGCTGCGTAAACGGTGAGTCGGCTTGCCGCGCCTGCATGCAGGCCCTAGAGTCCGGGTTTCAGCAGGCGTATCTCACACGGTCGCCGGGGGAGGTGCAGAAACTGTGGCAGCGTCCCGAACCCTGGAGGTCGGGTCCGAGGTGATCGGCCCCACCGGGCGGCCGCTCCCGGTGTTCCCGGAACCCGAGCCGCTGCTGGTTCACGGGCCCGCCAGGATCGCGGCGGTCTGCAACCAGAAGGGCGGCGTCGGCAAGACCACGACGACCATCAACCTGGGCGCAGCGCTCGCCGAGCTGGGCCGCCGGGTCCTGCTGGTGGACTTCGACCCGCAGGGCGCGCTGTCGGTCGGCCTGGGAATCCAGCCGCATGAGCTCGACTACACCGTTTACAACCTGCTGATGCAGCGCGGCCTGGATGTCAATGACGTGATCTTGAAGACCAGCGTCGACGGCATGGACCTGCTCCCCAGCAACATCGACCTGTCCGGCGCTGAGGTACAGCTCGTCCACGAGGTCGGCCGGGAGTTCGTGCTCGGCCGGGTGCTCCAGCCGGTGCTGCCGGACTATGACGCGATCTTGATCGACTGCCAGCCCTCGCTCGGCCTGCTGACCGTCAACGCCCTCGCCTGCGCTGACGGCGTCCTGGTGCCGCTGGAGTGCGAGTACTTCGCGATGCGCGGCGTGGCCCTGCTGATGGAGACCATCGAGAAGGTGTCCAACAGGATCAGCCCCAAGCTGGCCCTGGACGGACTGCTCGCGACCATGTACGACTCGCGCACGCTGCACACCCGCGAGGTGCTGTCCAACGTGGTGGCGGGCTTCGGCGACAAGGTCTACCACACGGTCATCAGCCGGACCGTGCGGTTTCCTGACGCCACGGTGGCAGGCGAGCCCATTACCCGCTTCGACCCGGCATCTAACGGCGCGAACTCGTACCGCGAGCTTGCCAAGGAGGTACTGGCCCGGTGGCGCCAGGGCGTCCCCGCGGGTCCCGTTCGCGGCGGGTAAGCCTGCCGGGCGTCGCCGAGCTGCTCCGGCCAGCAGCACGCGTCCCGGAGGCCGAGGCGCAGCGCCAGGCCAGCGGCAGAGAGAGTCACTCCCAGAAGATCACGGTCTACCTGTCCGGCACCGAGCTGCTGGACCTGGAGCGAGCCCGGCTGGCCCTGCGTTCTTACGGGATACCGGTCGACCGCGGCCGGATTGTCCGGGAGGCCCTCGCCGTGCTGCTCGCTGATCTGGATGCCGAGGGGGACAAGAGCCTGGTGGCACGGCGGCTGCGGCAGGACCCATGACGAGCACTGCCGTGCGACGAGCACCGGTGTACCGACGAGCACTGGTGTGCGGGAGCGCGGCGCGGCATCGGATAGCGTCGGGTGCGCGGGCCGCGTTTGCCGCCCGCGCCCAGGCGGCGACGGATCCGCAGTGACAAGCATGGTGATCGGCGAAGTGCGCGACGTCCCGCAGGCGCTGCCTCCCGGCGGCTTCGAGGTACACCTCGACGTGTTCGAGGGTCCCTTCGACCTGCTCCTGGCGCTCATTTCCAAGCACAAGCTGGACATCACCGAGATCGCGCTGTCCAGCGTCACCGACGAGTTCATCAGCCATATCCGGGCCCTGGCCGATGCCTGGGACCTGGACCAGGCCAGCTACTTCCTGGTGGTGGCCGCTACCCTGCTCGACCTCAAGGCCGCGCGGCTGCTGCCGGCCGGAGAGGTGGACGACGAGGAGGACCTGGCCCTGCTGGAGGCCAGGGACCTGCTGTTCGCCCGGCTGCTGCAGTACCGCGCCTATAAGGAAGCCGCTGCGGTACTCGCCAGCCAGATGACCATCCAGGGCCGCAGGTACCCGCGCCGGGTCCCGATTGAGCCGCAGTTCGCGGGGCTGCTGCCGGAGGTCCTGCTCGGCCTGGGCCCCGCGGAGTTCGCCATGATCGCGGCCCGGACGCTTGCGCCCAGGCGGGTGCCGGTGGTGTCCACAGCCCATCTGCACGCGTCCCGCACCACTGTGCGCGAGCAGATGGAGATACTGGCCGTCCGGCTCGCCCGGCTGCGACAGGCTACGTTCCGTCACCTGACCGCCGATTGCGCCGACACCTACGAGGTCGTGGCCCGCTTCCTGGCGGTGCTCGAGCTGTACCGGGACGGCCGGATCCGCCTCGACCAGGTGGCACCGCTCGGCGAGCTGCACGTGACCTGGTCTGCCGCCCCGGTCCCCACCCACCAGGAAGACGACCACCGGGAAGACGACCGCCAGGAAGACCACCACCAGGAAGACGACCACGAGGAAGACGACTGAGCATGCAGGACGGATCTTCCGCATTCGCCGGAGCGGACGACGGCCTTGGGCCGGCGTCCGACGCCGAGCGCCCCAGCCTGCGCGCGAACCTGGAGGCCATCATGCTGGTGGCCGACGAGCCGGTCTCCGAGGTGGTGCTCGCCCAGGTGCTGGAGCGGCCGCGCGAGGAGATCGCCGCCGTGCTCGGCGCGCTCTCGGAGGCCTACACTGACTCCGAGCGCGGCTTCGACCTGCGCAAGGTGGCGGGCGGCTGGCGTTACTACACGCGCGAGCAGTGCGCGCCGGTGGTGGAGCGGTTCGTCAGCGACGGCCAGGAGGTCCGGCTGACCCAGGCGGCGCTGGAGACGCTGGCTGTAGTCGCCTACCGCCAGCCGGTGAGCAGGGTACGGGTATCGGCGGTCCGCGGCGTGAACTGCGACGGCGTGATGCGCACGCTGATGCTGCGCGGGCTGGTCGAGGAAGCGGGCGCGGATCCGGAGACCGGCGCGATCTTGTTCCGGACCTCCGGCTACTTCCTTGAGCGGCTCGGCCTGGACAGCCTGGACGAGCTGCCGGAACTCGCGCCGTTCCTGCCCGACGATATCGACGACGAACAGGATGCCGGTCATGACGCGGGGCGGTGATCAGCGGCAGCGCGCGGCGCCCGGGCACCCGGCGGCGGGGCGCCCGGCGCCCGGCCGGGGCGCACGAGGCCCCGGGGTCAGTGACGCCGGCCCAAGCGGCGGGCGCCAGGCCCCGGCCGAGCTGGATTCCGCCGACGGCCATGACTCGCTGACCGACGTGCCGGGGGGCGTGCGCCTGCAGAAGGTGCTGGCGGCCGCCGGAGTGGGCAGCCGCCGGCATTGCGAGGAGATGATCGGCGAGGGCCGGGTGGAGGTGGACGGGGAAATCGTGCGCAGGTTCGGCGCGCGTGTCGACCCGCAGACCCAGGTCATCCGGGTGGACGGCCGGCGGATCCCGGCCAGTGAGGACTTGGTTTACGTTGCCCTGAACAAGCCGGCGGGGGTGCTTACCACGATGTCGGACAGCCGCGGCCGGCCAACTATCGCCGACTACCTCGGCGACCGCGGCGAGCGGCTGTTCCACGTCGGCAGGCTCGACTACGACACCGAGGGCCTGATCCTGCTGATGAATGACGGGGAGCTCGCGCACCGGCTGGCCCATCCGCGCTACGGCGTGCTCAAGACCTACCTGGCGGATGTGGCCGGCCCGCTGCCCAGAGATCTGGGGCGCCAGCTGATCACCGGGGTCAGGCTGTCGGACGGGGCGGCGAGCGCCGACGGGTTCCGCGTGGTGGAGCGGGCTGGCAACCGCGCGCTGGTGGAGATTACCCTGCACGAGGGCCGCAAGCACATCGTCCGGCGGATGCTCGCAGAGGTCGGCCATCCGGTCAGCCGGCTAGTGCGGATCCAGGTCGGCCCGGTACGGCTCGGCTCGCTGCGGCCGGGCGGCACCCGCCGGCTCACCATCAGGGAGATCGGCGACCTGTACGCTGCCGTGGGACTGTGACGGTGTCATCTGGCGGCGCGCCACTGTTTCGGCGCCATCCGGCGGCGCGGGACATCGGGTAACGAGAAGGGAAGCACCGGGTGGCAGTCAGGGCAGTGCGGGGCGCGATCCAGGTCGACGCCAACGAGCGCACCGCGATCCTCCACGGTACCGCCGAGCTGGTGGCCGAGGTCATGAGCCGCAACAGCCTCACGCCGGACGACGTGATCAGCGTGCTGTTCACCGCGACCGCGGACCTGAACGCCGAGTTTCCCGCACTCGCGGCGCGCAAGCTCGGCTTCCAGGAGGTGCCGTTGCTGTGCTGCACGGAGATTGACGTGCCGGGCGGGATGCCGCGGATCGTGCGGCTGCTGATGCACGTCGAGACCGATATGACGCGGGCAGCGGTGCAGCATGTCTACCTGCGCGGCGCGAGCGCGCTGCGGCTGGACATCGCGCAGTGACCACGGGCAGCCCCGGCGCGCCCGCTCCGGCGACGGCGGTGGTGATCGGCACCGGGCTGATCGGAACTTCGGTAGCACTCGCGCTGCGCGAGCGCGGCTCCTCGGTCTGGCTGGCTGATCACGATCCCGCATCGGCCCGGCTGGCTGCCCAGATCGGCGCTGGCGAGGTGCTCCCTCAGTCCGGCCTGCCCGGCGGCCCGGCCGATATCGCGGTGCTGGCCGTGCCGCCGGCTGCGGTCGCGGCCGCACTGGACGCCGCGCAGCGGCTCCGGCTGGCGCGCTGTTACACCGACGTGGCCAGCGTGAAGGGACTCCCGCTGACCTGCGCCCGGGAGCTTGGCTGTGACCTGCGGACCTACGTGCCGGGTCATCCGCTGTCCGGGCGCGAGCGCTCAGGGCCTGCCGCTGCCCGTGCTGACCTGTTCCTCGGCCGGCCCTGGGTGCTCTGCCCGGCACCGGAGGCAACCGTTTCCTGCGTCGCGGCGGCGACCGAGCTGGCTCGCGCCTGCGGGGCACAGCCAGTCACCATGACCGCAGACGAGCATGACCGGCACGTGGCTCTTGTTTCGCATGTGCCGCATCTGGTTGCGGTGGCCATGGCCGCGCAGCTCGAGCATGCGCCCGGCGCAGCCCTGGCCCTCGCCGGGCAGGGGCTGCACGACGTCACCAGGATCGCAGCCGGGGATGCCGCCCTGTGGATCCAGATCCTGGCAGCCAACGCCGCCCACGCGCACGAGGCGCTCGCGGCGGTAGCCGAGGACCTCAGCGCTGCCGCCGCGGCGCTGGCCGCCGCCGCGCAGGGTGATGAGGCGGCGGTCAAGCAGCTGGCAGCACTGCTGGAGCGCGGCGGAGCCGGGGTAGCCAGGATCCCGGGCAAGCACGGCAGGCCCGCCCCGGATTACTCGGTCGTCCAGGTCGTCATCCGGGACCGGCCTGGCGAGCTCGCCCGCCTCTTCCAGGCAGCTGACGAGGCCGGCGTGAACATCGAGGACGTCGGAATCGAGCACTCGCCCGGCCTGCCGGCCGGCGTGGCCGAGCTTTCGGTCCGCCCGGACGCCGTCGAGCGGCTCACCGGAGCGCTCGCGGCCGGCGGCTGGCCGGTCCGTGGGTGACCGGTCCGTGGGTGACCGGTCCGCGGCTGGCCGGTCACTGGCTGGCCGGTCCGCGGCTGACCTGCCCGCTGGTGGCCCGGTCTGCTGGTGGCCCGGTCCGCGGTGACCTAGTCCGCCGGTAACATCGCCAGAGTGACCAATTCGGCTGCCAGCACCCAGGAGGCTGTCGTCGGCGGGGATGACCGCGCAACCGGCGATAATCGTGCAACCGGCCTGCGCCGTGGCCTCGTCATTGCCGTGGACGGCCCGGCCGGCTCGGGCAAGTCCAGCGCCGCCAGGGGTGCTGCGAGCGCCCTGGGGCTGCGCTACCTCGACACCGGCGCGATGTACCGGGCGCTGACCTGGTGGCTGCTGGCAAACGGGATCGACACCGGCAGCGAGGAGGCAGTGACCGGGCAGATGCGTCGGCCGGCGCTGGAAGTCGGCACCGATCCGCAGGCGCCGGTTATCCTCGTCGACGGTGTCGACGTCGCAGGCCCGATCCGCACCCGCGAGGTCTCCAATGCGGTCAGCGCGGTCGCCTCGATCCCGCGGGTGCGCGAGTACCTGATCGCGGCGCAGCGGGACATCATCGCGCGGGCGGCCGGCGCCGGCCCGGGGATCGTGGCCGAAGGCCGCGACATCGGCAGCGTCGTAGCGCCCGACGCGCCGGTGAAGGTGTTCCTCACGGCGAGCGAGGAGATCCGGGCGCTTCGCCGCAGCGCGGAGCTGGCGGCAGACCCGACGGCGACGCCAGCACGGACCCGCCAGGAGCAGGCGCGCCGGGACCGCCGTGACGCGCCGCAGATGACCAGGGCACCGGATGCAGTCGAGATCAACGCGACATCGCTGGACCTGGACGAGGTGATCGGCGAGATCGTCGGCCTGGCCCGCGAGCGGCAGGCGGAAGCCACGTGGACGAGCTGAGCCCGGCACCCGACGGCGGCGCAGCGTCAGAGCAGCCGCAGGAGCCGCCCGCGCCGGTCCTGGCTGTCGTCGGGCGCCCCAACGTCGGCAAGTCCACCCTGGTCAATCGGATTCTCGGCAGCCGCCAGGCAGTCGTAGAGGATACTCCCGGCGTGACCAGGGACCGGGTCACCTATGACGCGACCTGGCGGGGAAGGGCCTTTACCCTGGTCGACACCGGCGGCTGGGAGCCCGCCGTCGAGGGCTCGGCTGCCCTCGCGGCCCGGGTTGCCGCGCAGGCCCGGGTCGCGGTGCAGGCCGCTGACGCCGTCCTGTTCGTCGTCGATGCTGTCGTCGGCGTGACCGATGCCGATGCGGCGGTGGCAGCGGTGCTGCGACGATCCGGCAAGCCGGTCGTCCTTGCCGCCAACAAGGTAGATGACGCACCCGGCGAGTCGGCCGCGACGTCGCTGTGGTCGCTGGGCTTGGGCGAGCCCGTCCCGGTGAGCGCACTGCACGGACGCGGCAGCGGGGACCTGCTCGACGTGGTGCTCGATGCCCTGCCGGCGGCGCCGCGCGAGCCGTTCGGCAACGAGGCAGGCCCGCGTCGCATTGCGCTGATCGGGCGCCCGAACGTCGGCAAGTCGAGCCTGCTGAACAAACTGGCCGGTCAGGAGCGCGTGCTGGTGGATCCGGTCGCGGGGACTACCCGCGACCCGGTGGATGAGCTTATCGAGCTGGGCGGTCGCACCTGGCGGTTCATCGACACAGCGGGCATCAGGCGCCGGGTGCGCGAGACCCAGGGCGCTGACTATTTCGCTGCCCTGCGCACCGAGCGCGCGCTGGAGCGGGCCGAGGTCGCCGTGGTGCTGGTCGACGCCAGCGAGCCGCTGGCCGAGCAGGATCTGCGGATCGTCTCCATGGTCATCGACGCCGGACGGGCGCTGGTGATCGCCTACAACAAATGGGATCTGGTCGATGAGGACCGCAGGCATTTCCTGGACCGGGAGATCGACCGGCAGCTGCATACCGCGCGCTGGGCGCCGCGGGTCAACCTATCGGCAGCTACCGGCTGGCACGTCGACCGCCTGGTGCCCGCGCTCGAGGCGGCGCTGGACGGCTGGGAGACGCGGGTGCAGACCGGCCGCCTCAATGCGTGGCTGGCCGGCCTGATCGCGGCGACGCCGCCGCCGGTGCGGGGCGGCAAGCAGCCGAAGATCATGTTCGCCACGCAGGCCGGGATCCGTCCGCCGCATTTTGTCCTGTTCACGACGGGCTTCCTGCAGGCCGGCTACCGGCGGTTTCTCGAGCGCAGGCTCCGGGAGGAGTTCGGCTTCGCCGGATCGCCTGTGCATGTCACGATGCGGCTGCGGGAGAAGCGCGGCGGCCTGCCGGCCCGATCTGGTCGCGGCGCCCGGCACGGGTGACAATCCGTCGGCAGGCTCGCCAGTCGGGCTCGCCGGTCAGCGCGCGGGCGGTCAGCGTGCGGGCGGTCAGCGTGCGGGCGGGCGGAGCCAGAACCAGACGGTGGTACCGGCCTGGTCGCGCAGGTAACCCCACTGATCGGCGAGATTCTGCACCAGGAACAGCCCGTGACCGTCCGAGGCATAGGCATCACGCTTGACGATCGGGGAATTCAGGTCCGAACCGCTGTCAGCGACCTCCACCCGAAGCCCTCCGGACATCTCGGTCACCACGAGCGTTACCATCCCGCCGGCCCAGCGCGAGTTGCTGTGCATAACCGCATTGGTCACCAATTCGGACGTGAGTAACACGGCTACGTCGACGAACGGGCACTCCTGGCCGAGCACTTTCGCCATAAACGCACGTGCCTCCCTGACGTGCTCGGGACGGCCGGGAATGGTCAGCCTGCCGAGGATCGAAGCGCCGGACATCGCGGCGAGATCCTCGGTGGCGTCGCCGACGCGAGCCGCTGCTGCCATCTCGGGCGCTCCTTCCCCGGCAGCGCCGGAAATGGCGAAGGCCTTGCCAACGGCGGTCCTGACCGCGGCCGAGGCGGGTCGGCGCGGGCCTGATCGTCAGATCCATAATGGTCTGACAGTGCACGCCACGCAAGTGCGTGAGACAAGTCTGGCCCGCGAAATTTCAAGTGCAATCCCACGAGCGCCTTTCTCCGGTATGGTAACCACATCAGCACAGCAGGTGCGCGGCCGCACCGCCCGGCGAAGAAACGGGTGGTGCGGTGCCTGCCTTCCCTAAGGGGGCGAGACGCCCTTGTCCATTGGTCCGACTGTCCGGCGTCGGCGGCTTGGCAGTGAGCTGAGGAATCTGCGCGAGGCGCATTCGATCAAGCTTGAAGAGGTGGCGGACAGGCTGGGCCTGGCCGCTTCCACCCTTTCCCGGATCGAGACAGGAAAGGCGCCGACCAGGACGGCCTACCTGTCGGCGATGCTGGACCTCTACGGCGTCGAGGATCCGGCGCATCGCAAGATTCTCACCGAGATGGCCAGGGAGGGGCACCGCAAAGGCTGGTGGACTATCTGGGACGACGTGCTGCCCACCGGGTTCAGCGTCTACGTCGGCCTGGAGGCGGAGGCATCGTCGCTGCGGGTTTACGAGTCCCAGGTCATCCACGGCCTGCTGCAGACCGAGGACTACGCGCGTGCCGTGATGAGTGCGGTGCGTCGTCGGCAAACCCCGGAGGAGATCGAGCGTCTGGTGGCGCTGCGCATGCAGCGCCAGGAGGTGCTGCTGCGTAATGATCCCCTGCAGTTGTGGATCATCCTGGACGAGGCCGTGATCAGGCGGCCGGTAGGGCCGCCGGAAGTGATGCACCGCCAGATCGGTCATCTGTGCGCTGCCAGTCTCTGGCCCAATGTGACCCTGCAGGTGCTGGCGTTCTCCAGCGGAGTGCATCCTGCGCTCAACGGGCCGTTCGCGATCATCGAGTTCCCCGAGCGGTTCGATCCCGACGTCGTCTACTCCGAGGGAGTTGGCGGACAGGCATACCTGGAGGAACGGGATAAGGAAGTACGGCTTCGTGCGGAGGCGTTCGATCTGCTCCGCGCTGCCGCGCTGCCGCCCGCCGATTCACTGGATCTCATCAATGCCATTACCCGCAATTACACCTGAAATACGAAAGGATCAGCTAGATGAAGTCGGATTTCTCCCAAGCAGCCTGGATCACGAGCCGGGCGTGCAACAATTCCGCCTGCGTTCAGGTCGCCCATCTGCCTGGCGGTCTGGTGGCACTGCGCGACTCCAAGGACACGGCCCGCCCGGCGCATGTGTTCGATCGCGAGGAGTGGACGGCGTTCCTCGCTGGAGTGAAGAACGGCGAGTTCGACCTGCCGGTCAGCTGACCGCAGGGGCAGAAACCGACGGCCTCCTGGCCCGCTCAGCGGGCCAGGAGGCCGTCGGTCTTTCGGTCTGCCGACGGCCGGTCAGGCAGGGCCATCGGCCGGTCAGGCAGGGCCACCGGCTGGTCAGGCAGGGCCATCGGCTGGTCAGGCAGGGCCATCGGCTGGTCAGGCAGGGGCGCCGAACTCGCCGTCGCACGCGCCGTGCAGGAATGCGTCCCACTCGGCCCTGGTAAAGACGAGCGTCTGGCCGTCGGGGTGCCGGGAGTTGCGCATCGCGATCTGGCCGTCGGCGAGGAAGGCAACCTGCACGCAGTTGCCGCCGGTTGGGCCGCTGCGACTGCTCTTGATCCAGGTGACGTCTGATGGGCTCACTTGCTGCGTGCCGTCGGGGATGCTGGTCATCGGGTTTCCTCCTTGTCCTTGAGCAATGTGCGGATAATCTGCCGGGATGCGTCCGGGGATGCGCTAATTGCGCTGAGCTTGTCCATGACAGCGACGTACCGGTCGACGTCGGGCCGCTTATCAAGGTACATCGCGCTGGTCAGCTGCTCCAGATACACCACGTCTGGCAGGTCGGCGGCGGTAAAGCGCAGGATGCTGAAGCTTCCCGGCGCGATGTGCGCACCGGCCGAGAATGGCGTGACCTGGAGAGTAAAGCCGGGCCGGTCGCAGATCTCGTCCAGGTACTGCAGCTGGGCCCGCATCGCTCCGGCGTCGCAGACAGGGCGGCGCAGTGCTCCCTCGTCGATGATCGCCCGCAGCCGCAGACCGCCGGAGGTGAACCGGCGCTGCCGTTCCTTGCGGAGGTAGACAATGCGCTCCGCCTCCTCAGGCGGGAATTCGCCGAGTGCGATGACCGCGGCCGCGTAGTCCTCGGTCTGAAGCAGCCCGGGGACGAACTGCGCGTCGTAGCTGCGGATGGACTCCGCCGACTCCTCCAGCCCGATGTAGGACTGGAACCAGGCCGGGAGGATGTCCTGGTAGCGGTGCCACCAGCCAGGCTGGTTCGCCTGACCGGCCAGCGAGAGCATCTGCTCGCGCTCAGCCGGCTCGGTGATCCCGTACAGGCTCAGCAGGTCGGCGATGTCGACATCGCGCACCGCGTTCCTGCCCAGCTCGATGCGGCTGATCTTCGACTCGGACCCGCGGATAGCGCGGGCGGCATCCTGCGCGCTGATCCCTCTCGCCTCGCGCAGACGGCGCAGCTGAGTGCCGAGGAGAATGCGCAGTACCGTGGGCCCGCCTGCCCCGTCCGTCATCAGTGGCGCTCCCTACCGCCGCGATCTGCCGGGTATCCCGTGCGTCACGACCGCAGCTGATCTCACCATGACGTCACGGCTGTGCGCGCCCTTTCGGGTCAATATTCAAACGCAATTGCGTGACGAACATGCACACACCCGATGTTCTACTCATGATATCGCAAATGCGATTTCATGCCAGTACCGTACCGGACCTGCGGCCGATTAATCATCGCGACGCGACAACGTCCCGCACCGTGGCGGCGCAGCGCCCCGGCCGGCGTCGCCCGGGGTCCTGGCCGCGGTGCCGGTGCCTGCCCGGCTGCCGGTACGATCGGGCCCTGGCAGCATCGGCACACGGGCACTGGCGGGGTACATGCGGTACAGACCACTGGGCAATTCCGGGCTCCTGGTGTCGGTAGTGGGCCTGGGCTGCAATAACTTCGGCCGCAGGCTGGACCTGCAGGCAACCAGGGCTGTGGTGGATGCGGCGATCGACGTCGGCATCACCCTGCTGGACACTGCCGACACCTACGGCGGCGCCGGCCAGTCCGAGGAGTTCCTCGGCGAGGTGCTGGCCGGCCGCCGGCATCAGGTGGTGCTGGCCACTAAGTTCGGTCACCAGGGCGCCGATATGGGCTACGGCCCGGCCGCCGGGGCCAAGGGCGGGCGCAGCTACATACGGCGGGCTATCGAGGAATCCCTGCGCAGGCTCCGGACCGACCATATCGACCTGTATCAGATTCACACCCCGGATCCGGTGACGCCGATCGGGGAGACGCTCAGTGCCCTCGGCGAGCTGGTGACCGAGGGCAAGGTCCGCTATATCGGCAGCTCGAACTTCTCCGGCTGGCAGATCGCCGAGGCAGCCGCGATCGCGCACGAGCTGGGCACCGCGGCTTTCATTTCCGCGCAGAACCACTGGTCGCTGCTGGAGCGGGACGCGGAGGCGGAGGTCGTTCCCGCGGCCCGGCATTTCGGGCTCGGCGTGCTGCCGTTCTTTCCCCTGGCCAGGGGCCTGCTCACCGGCAAGGTCCGGCGCGGCCAGGCGCCGCCTGAGGGCACCCGGCTCGCGGCGCAGGCGGGCTATGTCACCGAGGAGAAGATCAGCAAGGTGGAGGCCCTGCTCGGCTGGGCCGAGTCGGCCGACCATACGCTGCTGGAGGTCGCCGTCGGGGGGCTCGCGGCATTCCCCGGCTGCGCTTCGGTCATTGCCGGGGCGACATCTGCCGAGCAGGTGAGGGCCAACGCCAAGGCCGGCGAATGGGTTCCGACCGCGCAGCAGCTAGCCGAGATCGACAAGATCGTCTCGCCTCCGGCCTGACGTCTGTGGCCTGACGTCCGGGCGCTTCGCGACCCGCCGGGCTCGCCAGCTGCTGGCATTACCTGGCCAAGATCACGTTGGTCTGGCCCAAGACGGACAGAGGCTCGAACTTTTCTAGCTTGGCCTCAGCAGGTGAAATCAGCGGTCGCGCTGCGATAGGCATCGTTACAGCATCCGCGGGCAGGTGATATCTCACGGGCCAGCCGAGAGTGCCAGAGTCTGAGCGAGACGGAGGGTGTCGTGGGTTCATGGCTGCTGCGGGGCCAGTGGCCTGGTCGACGTTTGCTTGTCCCCATCTCCGTTGGTCTTGCGGCCTTGATGACCGGCGTGGCCGGCTGTGGCGGCTCTGCGTCTGCCGGATCGAAAGCGCCGGTCGAATCTGGTCAGACGGCCGCCCCGACATCGTCAGCACCGGGCAGCTCAGCACCGGGCAGCTCAGCACCGGGCAGCTCAGCACCGGGCAGCTCAGCACCGGGCAGCAAGGAAGCCACGGCCAGCGCGCCTCCATCAGCGAGTGCCGGTACGGCTTCGATGCAGGAATTCGGAGAACAGGTGTTCTCTCTCGTAGCGGATAATCGCGCTCGGCTTAAGCTGCTGCTAGTAATGCCATCTGCTACCGCAGGTGAGAAATGTGTCAGTGTCTATTCCGATCGTGGTGACGCGATAGCTGCACAGACGCAGGACTCAGATGTTGGTCAGATTCCTCCGCCGGGCACGCCGAAAGCAATGGTTTCGGCGTGCGAACGCGGCAGCACCATCACCCAAATAGCGACAGATAATGTTGTGGATATGCACCATGACACGGCGGTGCTAGACGCACAATATCCGGCTGCCCTTACCACGCTGGGCCTAGAGAATGCGGACGGCTCGGACATGCGAACGACCCATAACGTATCGCAGCAGATCTTGCTCCACGACGCCACGGCCGCATTGGAGCACTTGGAAGATCTGGTTGGCCTGGAGGGTTAGCGCCGCATTGGTGCTGGATCAGGCCCCAGACGCGGGCTGATTCGAGACCGCGACCTTGTACAGGGCCCGGACGTTGCGCAGGAACCTGGGCGAGTACGAGATGTCCGGGCTGTCGCCGCCCTCCTGGTAGCCGCCGATCACGCCGACCACCAGTCCGTCGCCGGTCTTGCGGTCGATGGCCAGCAGGAACGGGCCGCCACTGGTGCCGTCGGTGTAGTCGTCGCACGCGAATATCAGCTGCCGGAGCTTGCCAGGGTCGTACGCGCGGGCCGGAGCCGTGCACTTGATCGGCTGATCCTTGCCGTCCGGGTAGCCGATGACCTGCACCATCTCCGGCGGTTTGCGGTTGACCGCCAGATGTTCGGCGCCGGTGTGCTTCTCGATCTGCCGGCCCGACCGGCCGGCGACCAGGAAGGCCACGTCGTCATTGGGGTCCTGCCGGGACGACCAGCGGCTGTCGACAAACATCCCGGTCACCAGCCAGATGCCATGCGGGAACTGGCCGGCGTGATAGCCGGGTGCGAACTCGATGCTGCCCGCCGGGGTCAGTTGCTTGCCGGTCATGCAGTGCGCAGCGGTGATGAGCAGGTCGCCGTGCGGGCTGTGGACGACGCTTGCCGTGCAGAAATGCCGGCCGAGCTTGCCGTTGGCACGGGTGAAGAGGGCGCCGACCGCTGCGGTCCCGGCAAACGGGGTCCCGCTCTTGGCGGCGGGCACCGCCCGGGAGCTTGCGCCTGCATGGACGGCCGACGAGCGCGGTGCCGTGGCCGGCACAAGCGCGCAGAGCCCTGCGGTTGCGAGCACGGACACCGCCCGGGATCTCCGCCGGACACAAGCCGTGCCAGTGATCATTACTTGACCCTCTCCTTACCTGATTGTGACGCTCGTGTGTCCCCAGTGCCAGAGGCGGACTGATGTGAAGATCATCGCAAGACCGGCTAGCGGCATTTGTTGCATTCAGAACAGCACCGGGTAATCATGTGGCGACGCCTGGCCTGTTGAGACATAGCACGAAACGGGGGATCGCAGGTGGACGGTGCGGCCCGGCCAGCTGAGAGCACCGCGCCCGCCGCCGCCCGCCAGGCGGCTACGTTCGGTGATGTCCTCGCGGTGCGGGAGTTCCGCGCCTTACTGCTGGCCCAGCTTCTGTCGATCGCGGGCGACCAGCTCGCCAGGGTCGCGATGACCGTGCTGGTCTACGATCGCACCCGCTCCGCCCTGTGGACGGCTGTGACCTATGCGGTCACTTTCCTGCCCTGGGTGGTCGGCGGCCTCGCGCTGGCCGGCCTGGCGGACCGGCTGCCCAGGCGCGAGGTCATGGTCGGGTGCGACCTGATCCGCCTGCTGCTGGTGTGCCTGATGGTGCTGGTCAGCCAGGTTGTCCCCGGCCGTACCGCACTGTGGCTGATGGTCGCCATTCTCTTCGTCGTCACGCTGCTGGACTCGCCCTTCAAGTCGGCCCGCTCTGCGATGGTCCCCGACATCCTCCAGGGCGAGCTGTACGTGCTGGGAATCGCGGTGTCCCAGACGATCTTCCAGGTCGGCATGGTGGCGGGATTCGCGCTGGGTGGCCTGGTGGTGGCGGTTCTGCACGTGCGCGTCGCGCTGCTGGCCGATGCGGCCACGTTCGCCGCGTCAGCCGTGCTCGTGCGGTTCTGCGTCCGCAGGCGCCCCGCGGCAGCGCGGCCGGCGGCGAGCGGCCCGTCCGGGCGCGCCGGGATCGGGGCTGCCCTGCGGCTCGTCTTCGGCAACAGGACCCTGCGCACGCTGATACTTTTCGGCTGGCTCGTTGCTTTCTACGTCGTGCCGCAGAGCCTTGCGGTGCCCTACGCGACGCGGTTTCACGGCCTGTCCGTGCCAGCAGCCGCCGGCCTGATCTTCGCCGCCGGGCCGTTCGGAACCATGCTGGGCTCCATCGCCTTCAGCCGCGTCGTGCCGTCCGCCCGGCGGCGGATCTGGATGGGCCCGCTGGCGATCGCGTCCTGCGGACTGCTCCTGCTCTGCCTGCTCCAGCCTGGCCTGGCGGCCTCACTGGTGATCTTTACCGCGTCCGGGGCATGCGCGTCCTACCAGCTGGCCGCCAACGCCGAATTCGTCGCCGCCGTGCCGACGGAACGGCGCGGCCAGGCCTTCGGGCTGGCTAACGGAGGCATGCAGGTGACGCAGGGACTCTGGTTCGTCGCGGCGGGAGCCGTGGCTGCCGCCAGGATCGCCGGGCCCGCTACGGCGATCGCCGCCAGCGGCGGCCTGGGAGTTCTCCTGGCCGCCGCGCTGGCCGCGAGCTGGCGCCGTCAGCCGAAAACTTCGCCAGTCCGGCGATGACGACGGCGCTTGCGACTGGCGCCTGGCTACCGCCTGGCTACCGCCGCTAGTTGCTACTGCCACTCGTTGCGCATGGCCTGCTCCTTGCGTTACGTGCTGGTCGTGGGTGCCTGTCGGTTACCAATACATGGCGACTTGTCTGCTGTTGGCAAATTGATCTTCAAGCTTGACAGCAAGACAATATTTCTGCCATTATGCGGCGTTAATTCCGCGATCGGTTAGTGCCACGCCGACGGAGTCTGCGCCACTCCCGACTGATCTGTCTCTGCTTCCCCAGGAGCGCCAATGGCCGCCCTTCGCCGGGACGACGGGATGGGCGGCAGTACGCGCCAGGTACTGCGGACCGTGGGCGGCTGGCACGTCTGGGACCTTCCCCGCTCGGCGTGTGCCTACATCGTCGGCGTGACGTGCGCCGCTGCGTTCCTGGCGATTCTCGCGGCGGCCCGGAGCCCGTGGCACCTGCATGAGATCGTCGTTTTCGTTGCGCTGCTGGGCTGCGGCCTGCTGGCAATCGAGTCGACGAGAAATGTCAAGGAGGTACACGGCACCATCGGCAGGGACCTGCAGACCGTCTGGTATCTCGCGGTCGCGGTGACCCTGCCCCCGGCTTGCGCCCTGCTGGCTCCGGTTCCCTTCACCGCCTACAAGCTCTGGCGGGTCCGCCGCGGATTTGTGTACCGGCGCATCTTCAGCAATGCGACAATCAGTCTCGCCTACGGCGCGGCATCACTACTCTTTCACGAAGTCCGGCGGACTGCCTTTGAGTCCGTCCCCGGATCAGGTACCAGGGCGCTTATCTGGACGTTAGTGGTGGTCGGCTGCGGTGCCCTTGCCTGGGTCATTAACAACGGGCTACTTCTGACGGCAATCAAGCTCGCCGACCACGAGGCCCGGTTTCGCGATCTTGTCGGCAACCGCGAAGCAATCACCGCTGACCTGCTGGAACTCAGCCTTGCCAGCTCGCTGGCACTCGTGGTTGCCATCAGCCCTTTCCTGATGGCACTGGCGCTGCCGTCTGTCGTGCTTTACCGGAATTATCTGATCAATTCGCAGCTGGCGGCGCAGGCGCGCATCGACGCCAAGACGGGGCTCCTCAACGCGGGAACCTGGCGGCACGAGGCCGAGATCGAGTTCCTGCGAGCGCTGCGGGCCCGGACGCCGCTTGCCCTTGCGATGGTCAACATCGACCATTTCGACGATGTCAACGAGATGGCGGGCCAGCCGGTCCGCGATCAGATCATCCGCGACATCGCGGGAATCATCAAAGATCAGCTGCCAGGCTGCGACCTGATCGGCAGATTCGGCGGCGAGGACTTTGTGATCCTGTTCCCGCAGACCGGCCGGGACGAAGCCCGGAAGATCACTGAGCGGCTGCGCGATCACATTGCGGGAGAGCCGATCGCGATCGAGTCGGGCACCCAGGCCGGGTTCGTCTTCCGCCTGACCGTTTCCATCGGAGTCGCCGTGCTCAACGAGTCACGGCGCGCGCTCAAGGAACTGATCGGCGCTGCGGACACCGCACTGGAGCAGGCGAAGAGCACCGGCTGGAACAAGGTCTACGTCAGCTCGGACGCGGCCGGGGAAGCTGACTTCGGCGAGGAAGACCAGCAATACTGGGCGGGTTGAGCGGACCGACCACGCCCGGCGCCGGCCTGACCGGTGCGGACAGCCCGGGAACGCAGCCCGAGAACGCAGCCCGATGAGAGCAGCCCAATGAGAGCAGCCCGATGAGAGCAGCCCAATGAAAGCAGCACTGTATGACCAGTACGGACCCGCGCGCGAGACACTGCGGGTGGAGGAGATCAACCGCCCGGAGCCGGGTCCCGGCGAGGTCCGGGTCAAGATCGAGGTGTCGGGCATCAACCCGACCGACTGGAAATCGCGCGGCGGCGTCACCCCGCGCCCGATCGAGGGCTTCCAGATCCCCCACCATGACGGCGCCGGGGTGATCGACGCGGTCGGCGAAGGCGTCGACCCCGGCCGGGTCGGGCAGCGCGTGTGGGTCTGGCTCGCCGCCGCGAACCGGCCGTGGGGAACCGCTGCGCAGTGGTCGGTAGTCCCCGGGCGGCAGGCGGTCCCGCTGCCGCCCGGCGCCTCCGCCGAGCTCGGCGCGAGCCTCGGCGTCCCGGCGATCACCGCGCACCGGTGCCTGTTCGCTGACGGGCCGCTGGCAGGCAAGACAGTCCTGGTCGCCGGCGGCGCTGGCGCGGTCGGCCATTTTGCGATCGAGCTGGCCAGGCACGCGGGCGCTCGGGTCGTGACCACCGTCAGCGGCCCGCAGAAGGCCGAGCTTGCCGCCAAGGCGGGCGCTGACCTGGTCGTGAACTACACCGACGCCGACGCCGCCGACCAGATCCGGTCCTTCGCCGGGCACGTCGACCGGGTCGTTGAGGTGGCACTCGGCGCGAACCTGCAGCTCGACCTGGCCGTGATCGCTCCGCTGGCGCAGATTGTCAGCTACGCCGCCGAGCCGGCTGACCCGGCCCTGCCCGTCCGGGCCTGCATGTCGGCCAACGTGGTGCTCAGGTTCGTGCTGCTGTACAGCGTTCCGGCTACGGCGATCGACGCGGCGGTCGGTGACATCACCGCCGCGCTGACGGCGGGAGCGCTGACCGAGCTTCCCGCCACCCGTTTCGGGCTGGACGACATCGTGCTGGCGCACGAGGTCGTCGAAGACGGGGCTGTCGGGAAGGTATTTGTCGTGCCCGGCTGAGTTAGCGACGGGATGCGGGGGCGGAGGCCCGTTTTGGCTAAGGCTGTTATCGCGCGGGGGACACCGGCGCTGAGCCGCCCAGATCCTCGCCCTGATGCTTTGTCAGGTAGCTGAGATACAGCGGGCGCAGCGACTCGGCGACATCGCCGTCCCCTGATCCGAGCGCGTCGGAGATCAGCGCGGACAGGTGCGACGCGTCAGCGCTCCCGGCGTCCGGGTGCCCGGCAGCTGCCTCGCCGGCCGGGATCTCGCGCAGCAGCTCCCACAGGAACGCGACGTCCAGGTGCCGCAGGGCACGATGCACGGCACGGTCGTGCAGCTCACGCGAGGACAGCGCGTCAAGGTCGTCCACATCGCTCATGGGTGGAACCTTACCGGGCGTCGGGTCCGCCCCGGCGTCGCGGCGTGGCAGTGGGATCGGCGCCTGGCTGCTCGCGTAATCCGGATAATGTGGAGGTGTGTACCTGCCGCGCCATTTCGCTCTTACCGACCTCGGCGAGATTGCCGCGTTCGTCGATGCGGCGGGAACCGCTGACCTCGTCACGTTCGACGGCAGCAAGCCCGTCGCCACCCTGCTGCCGGTGATCTGGGAGCGGTCGGCCGGGGAAAGCGGATCGCCGGGGGAGTACGGGCGGCTGCTCGGCCATCTGGCGATCGCGAACCCGCAGTGGCAGAGCGCGCAGCCGGGCGTGCAAGCACTCGCGATCGTGCACGGGCCGCAGGCTTACATCTCGCCGGGCTGGTATGAGAGCACATCGCGGCACGGCCGGGTGGTGCCCACGTGGAACTACCAGACTGTTCATTTCACCGGCACGCTGGCCGTTCACCGCGATCCGCAGTGGCTGCGCGCGCTGGTGACCCGGCTGACCCAGCGCTACGAGGACTACCGGCCGCAGCCGTGGACGGTGGGGGACGCTCCGCCGGAGTACATCGACGGGCAGCTGCGGGCGATCGTCGGGGTCGAGCTGACGATCACCACTGTCGAGGCCAAGTCCAAGCTCGGCCAGAACCGCAGCGCTCTCGATCAGGCCGGGGCAGTGGCCGGTCTGCGCCGCGAGGAAGGCCCGGGCCCGGCCGCGATCGCTGATCTGATGGCGGCGCGGATCGAGGCCGCGGAGCGCGCCTGAGTGCGCGATAGTCCCCTGGCGGGGCCGGATGGCGGCGCGGTCTGGCTGGCTGCCGCCGATCGGGCTCTTGACGCCGGCCGAGCGCGGCAGGCCCGGGCAGTAAGCTGGCGCCGCTGAATCCCCCGAATCGGTGCGCGGAGGCGGTTTATGACATCGCACGGCTCGCCCGGCTCGTACGGCCGCCCCGGCCGCCCCGGCCGACCCGGCCGCCCCGGCCGCCCCGGCCGCCCCGGCGGGACCGCTACCATCCGGCGTTATCTCCCGGTCGCGGCGCTGCTAGCCCTGCTGGTGTGGCTCGTGCCCGGTGCCGCTGCCCGGCCCGCGCTGGCCGCTGCCCGGCCCGCGCTGGCCGCGCAGGACGCCGCGACCGCCGCCCTGTGCGGGATCCACCGGCCGGCGAAGGCCCGGATCCTGCACGTCATCGTGGTCATGCTGGAGAACCGGAGCTACCGCCAGGTCGTCGGCAGCGCGAACGCGCCATTCCAGACCAGTCTCGCCGCGCAGTGTGGGGTGGCGACGGCGATGTTCGGCGCGACGCATTACTCGGCCGCCAACTATCTGGCGGTCTCCGGCGGTCAGTACCCGGCCGCCAGTACCGGAGGGTGCAACACCCTCGTTATCTGCGAAACGTCGGCGAACAACCTTTATCACCAGCTCGACCGCGCCGGCCTGACCTGGCGCAGCTATCAGGAGGCGATGGGGTCGGCGTGCGACTCGCACACCGGCGGCGGCTACGGCTACAAGCTCGGCCACAACCCGGTCATCTTCTACCGGGATATCTCACGGCCTGCCTGCCGGTCAGGTGATCTGGGCGTGCCGTCGCTGACCGCGAAGGCCGGCGCGTTCTGGCGGGCCCTGCGCAGCCAGGCGCTGCCGTCCTTCACCTGGATTTCGCCCGACCGGGCCGACGACGGCGAGGGCGCCGGAACCAGCGCTGACCAGGAACAGGCAGCCGATACCTGGCTGCGGAAGTTCGTCGGCCTGGTGGGCGCGTCACCGATCTACCGGGCTGGCCGGACGCTCGTGCTCGTCACCTATGACGAGGGATCAGGCGGGGACGCCGTCCGGGGCGAGGACTGCTCCGACCGGCAACTTGACATGCCGGTCAAGAACGGCAAGAGCCGTCTGCAGGACTCCTGCCACATCCCGCTCTTCGTGCTGTATCCCTACGCCACCGCGGGCAGACTCGACGGCACTTTCTTCGACGACTACTCGATCACCAGGACTGTTGAGCAGCTTTTCGGCCTGCCGTACCTGGCGCATGCCGCCGATGGTGACACCAGCAGCCTGCTCGGTCACTTCGGCCTCCCGGCCGGCTAGCCGGCCCGCCTGCTTACCTGGCCGATTCCGCCGCAGTGAGTGGGCTGGCGCCGGCGACGATCGCGGCGCTGATCTCCCGCAGCTGGCCGATCTGCTCCGGGCTGAGCAGGTCGATCAGGGATCGCCGGACCTGCTGAACATGCCCCGGCGCCGCGGCGGCCAGCGCGGCGAGCCCGTCCTCGGTCAGCTGCGCGATCTGGCCGCGCCGGTCGGTCGGGCAGCTGGTCCGCGTGACCCAGCCCCGCTCCTCCAGCCGCGCTACTGCATGAGACAGCCTGCTCTTACTGGAGATTGAGGCTTCGGCCAGCTGTCTCATCCGCAGCGAGTGTCCCGGTGCCTCCGACAGCCGCACCAGGATCTCGTAGTAGCCGTGCGGGATATCTGACTCGTGCTGCAGCTGTGTATCTACGGCGCCGAACAGCGTCTGGCAGGCGGCGAGGAATGTCCGCCAGGCGCATTGCTCCTCGGCGGACAGCCACCGTATCTGAGACGCGTTCATACCGTGAGGATACCTGATGTTGTTGAGCGTTTGACAAGATGGCTGCCGCGTGATAGCTCTGGAGCACTCAACCAATCCAATCTGGAGTGATCTATGACGGCCGAAACATCGACAAGCATCCCCGGCTACGTAGCCGGGACGTGGAACATCGACCCGGTGCACTCCGAGGTCGGCTTCTCCGTGCGGCACATGATGGTCAGCAAGGTGCGCGGCAAGTTCACCACCTTCTCCGGCCAGCTGATCACGGGCGCGAGCCCGCTGGACTCATCGGTTACCGCGGAGATCGACCTGTCGTCGATTAACACCGGCAACGAGCAGCGCGACGGGCACATCCGGTCGGCTGACTTCTTCGACGTGGACAAGCACACCAAGATGACCTATCGGTCCACGGGCGTGCGGGCCGACGACGGCGACTACATCCTCGACGGCGACCTCACCATCAAGGGCGTGACCAAGAACGTTCCGCTCAAGCTCGAATTGGGTGGCTTCGGCCCCGACCCCTACGGCGGCACCCGGGCGGGATTCACCGCGACCGGCGAGATCAACCGCAAGGACTTCGGCGTGAGCTTCGACGCCCCCATGCAGAACGGCGGGGCGGTCGTGGGTGACAAGGTGACGCTCCACCTCGAGATCGAGGCGGTCCTGTCCGCCTGACCAGACGAGCCGCGGCCGCGGCGGCGCAGGCAGATGCCTGCGGCCGCCGCGGCCGTTGCCGTTACCGGGCAGGCGCTCGCGCGGCGGGCGCTCGCGCGGCGGGCGCTCCCGCGGCGGGCGGCACCCAGCGCTCTGGTCCCCGGTCCCGGCCGATCCGCACGGAACCTCCTCGTTGGCGACATTTACGATCCGCCGGGTAGGGGCCTGCGCTACCGTGACTGTGCGCACGGATGCGGAAGGCGGCTGCACTGATGTCCCAAGAGCCCCCCGGTTCATGGTCGGCCGGATGGGCGCCCGAGAACGCCAGCGGCGCCCCGTACGGCCAGTCCGGTGCAGGGTCCGGCCAGCCCTCTGCCCAGTCGCCCGGCCAGCCGTACGGCCAGTCCTTTGCGCAGCCGCCCGGACCGGCATTCCCGCCATCGGGGCAGGCCGGAGCGGGATCGGCGTATCCCGGCTATCCCCCGCCAGTGCAGGGCGTGCCCGTCAGCGACGCGCAGGGCGACTACGGTCCCCGCGGTCTTTCTGACGATCGAGTGTGGGCATTGCTGGCCTACCTGAGCCCGATCGTCGTCAGCTTCATCGGCCCGCTGGTCATCTACCTGGTCAAGATGAACGAGTCGCGCTACGTCCGCTTCCATGCAGCGCAGTCCCTGAATCTCATGATCACCTCGGTGATCTACTCAGTCGGGATCGTTATCGTCAGCATCGTGCTGGCGGTCGCCACTCACGGGATCGGCCTGCTCGCGTTCTTCGTGCTGTACCTGCTGCTGGGCGCGCTGGTGCTCGTGTACCTGATCCTCGCGGCCATCGCGGCCAACCGGGGAGAGCTGTACCGCATCCCCGGCTGGCTGTGCCTGAGCATCGTGCACTGAGCAGTGGCTTACCGGCCAGTCGCTTGCTGGCCAGTGGTTTGCTGGCCAGTGGTTTGCTGGCCAGTGGTTTGCTGGCCAGTCGCTTGCTGGGCAGTCGCTTGCTGGAGCAGCCCGGCTGCGGGTGCAGGGAATCGGCCGGCGGGATGGTCTGTTGCGCTGATATGTGAGTGTCCGTGACGCCGTGATTGTTCGTGACGCAGAGCCCCGCGAGCTCGCCGAGGTGGGCCAGCTCCGGGTCGCCGCCTACCGGGCAGGCGGCTTCCTGTCGGCCACGTCCGGGTACGCGGACACGCTCGCGGCCCTGGGCACTGCCGACGGCGGCCAGGTGCTGGTCGCCGTGCAGGACGGGGCCACTGCGCAAGACGGGGCCACTGCGCAGGACGGCGCCGCCGCGCAGGACGGCGCCGCCGCGCAGGACGGCCGGATTCTTGGGACCGTGATGCTCCGGACCTGGCCGCACGCCGAGCAGGTGGTCACTGGTCCCGACGAGGCCGAGGTCAGGGCACTGGCCGTGGCGCCTGCTGGTCAGGGCAGGGGGACTGGCCGGGCGCTGCTGCGCGCAGTGATCGACAGGGCCGCCCGGCAAGGCGTCCGGCATCTGGTCCTGTGCACGCAGCCGGAGATGCGCGCCGCCCACCACCTGTACGAGCAGGCCGGGTTCCGGCGCCTTCCGGACCGGGACTGGTCGCCGACGGCCGGGGTCAGCCTGCTGGCCTATGGCCTGCACCTGCCCGCGGCAGTGCCGCGTTCATGATCGTGGAGTGTTTGCTGCGGCGTTCCGCAGCCGGGTTCAACGGGTCGTCGCAACACTGCTGGTGAATGAACCGTTTCCGTGGTCACCTTATCGGGTGGGCCGGCGTGGCCGGGGGTGTCGTGCGCTGGCCGGGGGGCAGGCTCTTGCC